>JAEEGL012438209.1_pt1 | contig 33260 bp, 31 predicted proteins | sample 9134231 | NCBI WGS metagenome assembly JAEEGL01 (sample SAMN16246548, study PRJNA631951) | gut metagenome | biome: gut microbiome; feature: rumen; material: fiber-attached | host: Bos | place: Iran: Karaj | collected 2018-10 | reverse complement strand
TGTGCCAAGAAGAAGAGCAGTATGATAGTGAGGGATATCCGTCGGGGAATCATACAGACGGCCTTTGGAATAGCTGCTTATCCTGACGTTGCAATAGATAATCCCGGCCAATAGAAGGAAGGCCGAGATAATGATTCCCCTAATGATTCTCCTTGATTTCATACGGTCATTGAATTCTGCGAAAACCATACCATATTCCAAATGCATCGATTCCGGAATAATAGCAAGTAGTTTCCTAATAAGTGTATGAAATTATCGAACCTCCCGGTTCAATCATTTACTCGGTGTTATCTTCCACGAAACCAAGCACTTACAAGGACAGAAAAAGTGGAATCTCCAGAAAAATCTGAAAATTCCACTTGGGTAGCCCGACGTGGAATCGAACCACGATTTAAAGTTTAGGAAACTTCCGTTCTATCCGTTGAACTATCGGGCCATCAATGCGTCAGGGGAGGCTTATTCAGCGTCCTTGACGATTATCTGACGACCTCTGTAGTAGCCGCACTCGGGGCATACACGGTGGTAGATCACTGTTGCACCGCAGTTGGGGCAGGTGGCCAGTGTGGGGACGGCAGCGAAGTCGTGAGTTCTTCTCTTGTCTCTTCTCTGCTTTGAGAGTTTGTGTTTCGGATGTGCCATTGTTATTTCAATTTTTAATATTTATATCTTAAAAACTGCGCTTATTTTTTGTCAAGCAGCCCTTTAAGCGCAGCAAAAGGGCTGTCTGCAGGAGCCTGGCCGACGGCAGCCTCCTTCGAAAGGTGCTTCAGCACTTCGGGGTTACATCCGCCTTCGGGGTGCACCCTGTGGAGGGGCAGCGACAGAAGGGCGAAGTCATATACCGTCTGGCTGAGGTCAAATTCGGACTCATCGGGGGAGATGTAGACGACTTCGCGCCCATCTCCTTCTCCCGGTGCATCAGAGGAGGCGTCTTCCCGCCCGAACTTGACGCTCAGCAGCACCGTTTCGTCAACAGGCATCTGAAGGTCGTCGAGGCAGCGGTCACACTGGACGGTGAGAGTGCCCCTGATGGAACAGTCTATGCCTGTGTAATCCCCTGATTTCTCGGCTGCAGCCTCCACAAAGAGGTCTGCATCAAGAATTTCCGAATTATCGAAGCTTTCAAAGAACTCCTTTCCCAAATGCCAGGAAAAATGCTGTTTTCCAGCCTTTAATCCACTTAAAACTATGCCTAACATGCCAGTTTACAGATTTGGGGTTGCAAAGATACGAAAAATTTTCTGATTAACAACCCTCGGAATCAGATTTTCTTTTTCGGTCCAGCGGGTCGAGCAGAATCTTGCGTATCCTCATAAAGTGGGGGGTGACTTCCAGAAGCTCATCTTCCTGGATATATTCCAGGGCCTCCTCGAGGGAAAACTTGATGGCCGGAGGAAGGATAATCTTCTCGTCGGAACCGGCTGCACGCACGTTGGTCAGCTTCTTGGTCTTGCATATGTTGACGTTGAGGTCGCGCTCACGGGTGTGCTCGCCGACCACCTGGCCGCCGTATATCTCCTCGCCGGGCTCGACGAAGAAACGGCCCCTGTCGAGCAGCTTGTTCATCGAATAGGCAATGGCCTCGCCGGTCTCGAGGGACACGAGGGAACCGTTGTTACGCCTTTCGATCTCGCCCTTGAAGGGCTGGTACTCTTTATATCTGTGGGCGACGACGGCTTCTCCCTGGGTTGCGGTCAGCATATTGCTCCTCAGTCCCATAAGACCGCGGGTGGGGATGTCGAACTCAAGCAGGGTGCGGTCGCCGCGGGGCTCCATACGAAGGAGTGCGCCCTTGCGGCGGGTGGCAATCTCGATGGCGGTGCCAACGAACTCCTCGGGGACCTCGATGGAGAGTTCCTCGATAGGCTCGCACCTTTGGCCGTTGATGGTCTTATCCAGCACCTTGGGCTGGCCCACCTGGAGCTCGAAGCCCTCGCGGCGCATAGTCTCGATGAGCACCGACAGGTGGAGGACGCCGCGGCCATAGACTATGAAGGAGTCGGCGTTGAGACCGGGCTTGACCTTAAGGGCCAGGTTCTTCTCCAACTCGCGGTCAAGGCGCTCCTTTATGTGCCTGGAAGTGACGAATTTGCCGTCCTTTCCGAAGAAGGGGGAGTTGTTGATGGTGAAGAGCATGCTCATCGTGGGCTCGTCGATGGCGATGGGCGGCAGTGCCTCGGGATTCTCATAGTCGGCGATGGTGTCGCCGATCTCGAAGCCGTCGATTCCGACCACGGCACAGATGTCTCCGCACTGGACGCTGTCGACATTCTTCTTGCCCAGACCGTCGAAGGTCATCAGCTGCTTGATCTTCTGCTTCTCGATTATGTCATACCTCTTGCAGAGGCTGATGGGCATACCGGTGCGGAGTTCTCCGCGGGTTACGCGGCCCACTGCGATACGTCCCACGTAGGGGGAATATTCCAGCGAGGATATCAGCATCTGCGGGGTGCCTTCCACCTTTGCGGGGGCGGGAATGACGTCGATGATGGCATCCAGCAGGGGAGTGATATTGTCTCCGTGCTGCTTCCAGTCATTGTCCATCCATCCTTGCTTGGCGCTGCCGTATATGGTGCGGAAATCCAGCTGCTCCTCCGTGGCATTGAGTGCGAACATAAGGTCGAAGACCTCCTCCTGGACCTCGTCGGGGCGGCAGTTCGGTTTGTCCACCTTGTTGATGACCACAATGGGCTTCTTGCCCATCTGGAGGGCCTTCTGGAGGACGAAGCGGGTCTGGGGCATACAGCCCTCGAAGGCATCCACAAGTAGCAGCACGCCGTCCGCCATATTGAGCACCCTTTCCACCTCTCCGCCGAAATCGCTATGTCCTGGGGTGTCTATGATGTTGATTTTCACTCCTTTATAGACAACGGAGACGTTCTTGGCGAGAATGGTTATGCCCCTTTCGCGCTCGAGGTCGTTGTTGTCCAGAATCAATTCACCCAGATTCTCGGGCCTGCGCACCAGGTCCGCCTGATATATCATCCTGTCCACGAGGGTGGTCTTTCCGTGGTCCACGTGGGCGATGATCGCTATGTTTCTGACTTCCATATAAAAATTAAATAACTTGCAAAAGTACATATTTTGAAGCAAAATGTGAAAAATAATCAGTAATTTTGCAGAATATGAACAAGGAAGACGACTTCTCAAGGCTGGAACTGTCCCTGCCCGGCTGCCTGAAAAACTACCGTTACTTCAGGTCCAGGCTCGCCGCATCCACCAAACTCCTGGTCCTGGTCAAGGCGAACGCCTATGGCCACGGGGCCGTGGAAATGGCTGCGATGCTCCAGGGTGCCGGAGCCGACTATCTCGCAGTCGCATATCCCGTCGAGGGAATGGAACTGCGCCAGGCCGGTATCAGCCTGCCCATCCTTGTGCTGACTGCCGGCACGGACTTCTTCCCTGAGATTATCGAAAGCCGCCTTGAGCCGTCGATCCCTAACCTGACGGCGCTCGAGCTCTTCTGCAAAGAGCTGAAAGCCAGGGATATAAAAGACTATCCTGTCCACATCAAGCTCGACACCGGTATGCATCGGCTCGGCTTTATGACAGGCGAACTGGACGCCCTTGCGGCATATCTGAAGGACTGCCCCGAGGTGCACGTCAAGTCCATATTCTCCCATCTGGCAGCGGCCGAGGACCCTCAGGAAGACGCCTTCACGCTGGGCCAGATAGAGATGTTCAGGACCAATGCCGAAAAGCTCTCGGCGAGTCTTGCCTATAGGCCGATGTTCCATATCCTCAACTCCGCCGGCATAGAGCGTTTCCCGCAGTACCAGTTCGATATGGTCCGTCTGGGAATAGGCATCTACGGCATCAGCGCCATTCCCGGCACCAAGCTTGCCCCGGTCGCTTCGCTCAAATGTAAAGTGCTGCAGGTCAAGACCTTGACTCCGGAGGACGGCACCATAGGATATGGCCGCTGGGGTCATATAGCCCCGTCCGGAACGACCATTGCCACCATCCCTGTGGGATATGCCGACGGCATAGACCGCCACCTTGGACGCGGCAACGCCTCTTTCTCGCTTAACGGCCACAGGGTCAAGACCATTGGCAACATCTGTATGGATATGTGTATGCTCGATGTCACCGGCGTTCCCTGCAAGGTAGGGGATACCGTAACCATATTCGGGGAGGACCCCACGGTGACGGAACTTGCCGACATTCTCGGCACCATCCCGTATGAGATCCTGACCTCCGTTCCCCGCCGCATTGAAAGGATAATAACCAGACCACTTCTATGATAGGATTCCTAAAACAGCCCGCCTACAGGGAAGAGCTTCCCGCCGGGCCGCAGACAGATGCGAAGTACAAGAGTATGAGGCTCCAGGTGTTCCTGGGCGCCTTCATCGGATATGCCGGATTCTACATCGTCCGCAAGAACTTCTCAATGGCCATCCCCGAACTGGCTCAGTTCGGCTTCGGCAAGGACGAGCTCGGTATAGTCCTCTCGATGAACGCAATAGCATATGCCCTGTCGAAATTCCTGATGGGCAGCGTCTCCGACCGCAGCAACGCCAGGACTTTCCTTCCCCTTGGCCTGGTGCTGGCTGCCTTCTCGATGATGTTTATGATAGTGCCCATCCAGGCCATCGGCGCAGCCCATAAAGGCTGGGCGATAGCCATAATGGCCCTGCTGAACTTCCTCGTAGGCTGGTTCAACGGTATGGGCTGGCCCCCCTGCGGCCGCGTTATGACGCACTGGTTCTCGGTCAGCGAGAGGGGCACGATGATGTCCATATGGAACTGCGCCCACAATGTCGGCGGCGCCCTCGTCGGCCCTATGGCCGTATATGGTGCAATGTGGTTCGGACATTGGTTCTACGGCGCTGCGACGGAATATTACTTCCTCATCGGCACCTTCGTCTTCCCGGCGGCGGTCGCCCTTCTTGTGGCGCTTATAGCCTATATCCTTCTTCGCGACACCCCCCAGTCCTGCGGCCTGCCCTCCATCGAGAAATGGCGCAACGACTACCCGAAGAACTACAGCGAGAAGCACGAGCAGGCGCTTTCGACCAGGGATATATTCTTCAAATATGTCCTTAACAACAAGTTCCTCTGGTTCATAGCCCTGGCCAACGCCTTCGTCTATATGGTCCGCTACGGCTGCCTCGACTGGGCCCCGACCATCCTTACCGAGAAGGGGATTGACCTTAAGAACGCCGGCTGGGCCTATTTCGCATATGAGTTCGCGGCCATCCCCGGCACCCTCATCTGCGGATGGATATCCGACCACGTCTTCAAGGGACGCAGGGCCCTCCCCACGATGCTCTTTATGGCTCTGGTGGCCCTGTTCATCGTTCTTTACTGGCTCTTTATCGATAACCTTACGATGGTGATAATCAGCCTGATAGGCATAGGCTTCTTCATCTATGGCCCCGTGATGCTCATAGGTGTCCAGGCCCTCGACCTCGCCCCCAAGAACGCCTCCGGCACCGCTGCCGGCCTGACCGGCTTCTTCGGCTATTTCTTCGGAACCGCCATCCTGGCCAACATCGTCATCGGCTATGTAGCCAAGAACGCCGACTGGAGCTGGACCTTCCTCCTGCTGATCGGCGCCTGCCTGCTCGCCATCCTCTTTATGGGCCTTACCTATAAAGAAGAACAGTACCTGGTCCACAAGAAGTAGTCCCTGCAGGAACTGACAATATGGCATACATCCGCCTCTGGCAGATTATTTGATTCTTATCGGCTCAGACGTTCCGTAAGAATAAAAGATAGTATTATGGCAAAGGAAGAACAGAAAAAAAGTAGCGAAAAGAAGTCTGACAAAGAGCTTAAAGCGTTGAAAACCAAGGTGGAAGCCTTGGAGAAGGAGAAAGAAGGGTTCGAAGCTAAGCTTCAGGAGGAGAAGAACGGATATCTCCGTCTGATGGCCGAATTCGAGACTTTCCGCCGCCGCAGCGCCGAAGACAGGCTCTCGCTTGTCAGCACCGCTTCCGCCGAAACGATAAAGGGCCTGCTGCCCGTTCTTGACGACTGCGAAAGGGCGATGGCCCTGCTGGAGCAGTCCAGCGACGAGGCCGCCAAGGAAGGCACGGCCCTGATATACAATAAGTTGATGGCATATCTTAAGACCAAAGGCCTGGAGAAGATCGAAGCCAAAGGCCAGAAGTTCGACACCGATTTCCACGAAGCCGTGGCCCAGCTTCCCGTCCAGGACGAAGCTCTCAAGGGGATGGTCTATGACGTTGTCGAGACCGGATATCTCCTCTCGGGCAAGGTCCTGCGGTATGCGAAAGTTGTCGTGGGGGCATAGCATATGGCCGAAAAAAGAGATTACTATGAGGTGCTGGGGCTCCAGAAAGGAGCCTCTGCCGATGACATAAAGTCAGCCTACCGCAAGGCTGCGCTCAAATGGCACCCCGACCGCTGGGTCGACGGTACCGATGCCGAAAAGAAGACCGCCGAGGATAAATTCAAGGAGGCTTCCGAGGCATATTCAGTCCTGAGCGACCCCCAGAAGAAAGCCCAGTATGACCAGTTCGGCTTCGCCGGTATGGCCGGCCAGGGCGGATTCGATTTCAGCCAGGGCTTCGGCAACCTCAACGACATCCTGAACGACCTGTTCGGAGGCGGCTTCGGCGGGTTCAGCGGCTTCAGCGGTTTCGGCGGCTTCGGCTCGGGACGTTCCTCCCAGGGCCAGCAGCGGGTCTACCGCGGAAGGGATATCCGCACCCGCGTCAAGCTCACCCTTGAGGAGATAGCAAAGGGCTGCACCAAGGAGGTCTCCATCGAGCGCAACGAACCCTGTCCCGAATGCGGCGGCAGGGGAGCGAAGAACGCTTCCGACATACAGACCTGTCCCCAGTGCGGCGGTACAGGTCAGGAACAGAGGGTCGGCCGCAGCTTCTTCGGCCAGACCGTAACCTACACGACCTGCTCCCGCTGCGGCGGCGAAGGCCGCATAGTGAAGAGCGCCTGCCGCAACTGCGGCGGCACCGGACTTGTGCGCAAGCGCGTCTCGGTCAAGGTCACCATCCCTGCAGGAGTTGAAGACGGAATGCAGCTCACTGTCCGCGGCGAAGGCCACGGCGCCAAGAACGGAGGCGTGCCCGGAGACCTGCTCGTCCTCATCGAAGAGCTCCCGGACTCCAACTTCAAGCGTGAAGGCAACAACCTGTTCTACACGAAGATATTGACCCTTCCCGACGCCATCCTCGGCACGGAGGTCTCGATTCCCTGCCTTGACGGCAGCTACCGCATCAAGGTCGAGCCCGGCACCCAGTCAGGCACCGTGGTCCGCCTGCGCGGAAAGGGACTTCCTTCGGTGAGCGGCTATGGCAGCGGCACCGGTGACCTGTATGTAAAATACCTTGTCTGGCTGCCCAAGAAACTCTCCCGCAGCGAGAAGGAAGCGCTGGAGCAGATGCGCGGCAGTTCGTCCTTCAACCCCGATCTTTCGCGCGAAGACAGGGCGCTTTTCTCCAAAATGAGTGAAAATTTCTGATTTTTTGCGGAAAAGTTTTGCTCTTTGGAATTTTATTACTACATTTGCAGTCCCAAAAACCAAGCAACCTCTTACGGTGTCGTTTATTAAGTTCGTAACGTTGCGCTAATAAGACAAGGAAATGGATTTAATTAAGTTAGTTGACCAGTCCTTCCAGAACGAGAAGACTGCAGAATACCCCAGATTCAAGGCCGGTGACACCATCACCGTGACCTACAGGATCAAGGAAGGAGACAAGGAAAGGCTCCAGAAGTTCAGAGGAACAGTTATCCAGCTCTCCGGAGCAACCCCTTACACCAGGACATTCACTGTCCGCAAGGTTTCAGGCGGTATCGGAGTTGAAAGGATCTTCCCCATCCAGTCTCCCTTCATTGACTCGATTGAAGTCAACAAGGTAGGTAAGGTCCGCAGGGCACGCATCTTCTACCTCCGCAACCTCTCCGGTAAGAAGGCGAGGATCCAGGAGAAGAAGTTCGTCAAGCAGGAAGTTGCCGAATAAGCCTCCCCAGAGGCTTTTAAAAATGGCTCGTTAGCTCAGCTGAATAGAGCATTTGACTACGGATCAAAAGGTCGCAGGTTTGAATCCTGCACGAGTCACAAGCATTTTGAAGACGCCAGACGCAAGTCTGGCGTCTTCGTGTAACAGGGGATGAAACGAAAGCCTGTTTTCGTTTCATCCCCTGTTACACGAAGCCCCGCTTTGTGGCCGTAAAGGCCACAAAGCTCTTCAAAATGCTTGAGCAAAGACCACCCCACGTGACAGGATAGCGCGGCCCCCGGCCGCGGAATCCTGCGACCCCTAATCAGCTCCCAGCAACTCCCGCTCAAGAAGTGGAACGAGCTGCTCATCCGCCGGCAGCCACTTGACGCTGCCAAGGTCCTCCGCTGCGAGCCAGCGGGCGGCCTCGTGCTCGTTGAGATGCAGGGCATCCGCTGTGAGCGAACACATATAGCAGTGCATCGTCAGATGGAAGGTCGGGTAGTCCCACTGAATCGTGGTAAGGAACTTATCCACAGTGATTTGCGCATCCAGCTCTTCCTGGATTTCCCGCTGGAGCGCCTGCTCCGGGCTCTCGCCGGGCTCAACCTTGCCGCCGGGCCATTCCCACCAGTCTTTCCACTCGCCATAGCCCCGCTGGGTGGCGAACAGCCTGTCGCCCCTGCGGATTATGGCGGCGACCACATCTATCCTTTTCATCCTACAGCATTAGCATAATCATAACCTGGGCGGCTACGACACGAAGGAACATTGTCAGAGGGTACACAGTCGCGTAGTTCACAGCAATCCTGCCGCTGCCGAACATATTCTCGGAGAAGGCCAGAAGGGCCGGGTCTGTCGTGCCTCCGGCAAGAAGGCCGCATATCTTGAAGAAATCCATCTTCATCACGTAGCGGCACACAAGGGCTATTACCGTCATAGGAACCAGCGTGATGATGGCGCCATATAGCACCCACATATAGCCTCCTCCCACGAGGCTCGACACGAAGGTCTTGCCGGCGCCCAGTCCGACCGCAGCCATAAAGAGCGAAATGCCGATCTCACGGATCATAAGGTTGGCACTGAGGGCGGTGTAGGTGGTTATCCTCAGCTTGGGGCCGAAGTGGCCGAGGAGGATGGCCACGATGAGCGGACCGCCTGCGAGGCCGAGCTTGAGCGGCTGGGGCATGGACGGGAAGTGGATGGGGATCATACCCACCGCAACGCCGAGGGCTATGCCGAAGAATATGGGAATAAGGTTGGGCTTGTGGAGAGATTCCGGCTGGTTGCCGACGAGCTTCGCCAGGCGGGCTATGCCTTCCTCTGAGCCGACGACTTTCATACTGTCGCCCACCTGGAGGATGAGGTCCGCATCGGCCTGGAGATCGACGCCGGCGCGGAGGATCCTTGTCACCGAGACGCCATATTTATGGCGGATGTCCAGCTTGCGCAGGCTCTTGCCGGTGATGGAGGACTTGGTTATGGACAGGCGCCTGGCAACGAGCTGGGTGTCACCCTGACTCCATTCTTCCATATTCACCGGGAGCTCTTCGCCGAAGATTATCTTCACTATGTCCTTATGCTGCACATCGGTGACTATCAGCAACTTGTCTCCCTCTTCCAAGGGAAGGCCGAGCTCGGGGAAGAACACGCGCTCGCCGCGTTTCATACGGGTTATGACCATATGGTCGGCGTTCTCCTCTCCCACGATGTCGTGGAGGGTCTTGCCGAAAAGGGCGGGGTTGATCACCTGGCAGGCGAGCCTGAAGGCATTGCTTTCCTCCTTCTCGCCTTTGGATGCGCGCTCCTTCTCCTTTTCGATATCGATGCGGAAAAGGAACCTGCACAAGAGCACAACTGCTATTGCGCCGAGCACGCCGAGGGGATATGCCACTGCATATGCCGAGGCTATCCCGGTGGCAGCCTCCTCAATCCCGGCTGAAGCGGAGTGGGCGTCGGAGAGGGTCTGCTGCGCGGCACCAAGGCCGGGAGTATTGGTTACTGCTCCGGACATTATGCCGGTCATTATCCCCAGATTCTCTCCGCTCACAAGATGGATTATATAGGTCGTCAGGACGGCGAGGAGCACGAGGCCTACCGCCATCATATTCATCGGCAGGCCGTCCTTCTTGAACGAATGGAAGAAGCCGGGACCCACCTGCAGGCCTATGGCGAAGACGAACAGGATGAGGCCGAAATCCTTGATGAAGGTCAGCATAGTGGGATGGATCCTGAGGCCGAAATGGCCCAGGAGGATGCCCACAAAGAGGATCCACGTGCTGCCTATGGATATGCCCTTGATTTTAATCTTTCCAAGAAGAAGGCCGGATGCGATGACGATGGCCAGTATGAATATGGCGCCAGCGGCGTCCCTTTGAGTTAGCAGATTCAACATAATATGCAAAGATACGGCTTTTTTGCCGTATGGCAAATTATATTTCGCTCAGTTCAAGCCAGCGGAGTTCCTTTTCGTCGAGCAGCGAGCAGACTTCTGCGTGCCGGGAGGATGCGGCTTCCAGACGGTCGTAGGGGAGGGTCCCCGAGGACAGCTCTTCCTCGAGCGATGCCTTTTCGGCGCCTAGGGCTTCGATGTCGGCCTCCAGCTGCTCCATCTCCTTCTGCTCCTTATAGGTGAGCTTGCGTTTGGCCGGAGCCTGGCGGCGAGGTTCGGAGGAGGTCTTCCGCGGAGTTTCTGCAGCCTTCTTTGAAGCCTGATAATCAAGCATATACTGCCGGTATTCGCTGTACGACCCCACGAAATCCTTCACGACTCCGTCGCCGCAAAAGACGAGCAGGTGGTCCACCAGGCGGTCGAGGAAATGCCTGTCGTGGGAGACTATCACCAGCGTGCCGTGGTACTCCTTGAGATACTCTTCCAGCACGTTCAGGGTCACGATGTCGAGGTCGTTGGTGGGCTCGTCCAGGATGAGCAGGTTGGGCTGGCGTATGAGGATGGTCAGAAGGTAGAGACGCCGCTTCTCGCCTCCGGAAAGCTTTGATATCCTGTTGGACAGCATATCGTGTGGGAAGAGGAAGCGGCCAAGCAGGCGGGTGTCGTTGACCGTCTCGAGCACGGTCTGGTCCTCGTCGAAGGAGATGCCCTTCTGGTTATAGTAGCCTATCCTGAGGGACTCGCCCCTCTGGATGACGCCGGTCAGGGTGCCAGGGTCTTCGGGATCCATATTCCCGGTGAGCAGGTTTATGAAGGTGGTCTTGCCGGCCCCGTTGCGGCCGACTATGCCCACCCTCTCGTAGCGCTGGAAGTTATAGGTGAAGTGGCTGAGGTAGCAAGTGCCTCCATACCAGAAACTTACATCCTTGCAATCTATGATCTTCGAGCCCAGGCGCGATGCTCCGGCAACATCTCCCAGGTCCAGCTCCTTGGTGCGGTAGACGGCCGAGGCCCTGTCCTGAAGGTCATAGAAGGCATCTTTGCGATACTTCGCCTTGCCGGTTCGCGCGCAGGGGGTGCTGCGCATCCATTCCAGCTCGCGGCGCAGGATATTGCGCACCCTGTCGGTCTCGGCGTTATAGTTGTCTATCCTCTCCTGGCGCTTCTGCAGATAGTTCTGGTAGTCACCGCGATAGGTGTAGAGGCTGCCGTGGTCCAGTTCCATAACGGTGTTGCACACGTGGTCGAGGAAGTAGCGGTCGTGGGTCACCATCAGAAGGGTGCAGCGCGAGCGGGAAAGATATCCTTCCAGATACTCTATCGCGTCGATGTCCAGGTGGTTGGTGGGCTCGTCCATAATGTAGAAGTCCGCCTCGGTGGCAAGCATCTGCGCAATTGCCACCCTCTTCACTTCGCCTCCGGAAAGGCTTTTCATCAGCGCGCCCGTGTCCGGGAGGGAGAAACTCGTCAGGAGCTGCCGGACCTTGAGCTCATACTGGAATGCGTCCTCTCCGTCATAGGACGAGAGGACCTGGTCAAGGATGCTTGCTGCGGGGTCATAGTCATATTCCTGCTCGAGGAAGGCTATCCGGATATCCTTAAGGAAGGTGATTCGGCCTCCGGAGTCGGACTTGTCCTTGCCGGCGAGGATGCGCAGCAGGGAAGTCTTGCCCGTGCCGTTGGGCGCAATAAGGGCTATCTTGTCGCCTTCGTTGACATTGAAGCCGATGCGCTCGAACAGCACCTTGGGCCCGTAGGACTTGGAGATGTTCTCTATCTGGAGGTAGCTCGCCATTACTTGAAGAAGCGGTCCACTTCCTTGACGGCCTCAGGCAGGGCGAACACGGCCACGCGGTCGTAGGTCTGTATCCTCGTGTCGCCCACGGCGATGAATGATTCATTGCCGCGCACCACGCCGCCGACTATGGCATTCTCAGGGAAGCCTATGTCTTTCAAGGGTTTACGGGTGATGAGGCTGTCGGGAGCGACTATATATTCGAGAACCTCGGCGTTGGTTCCGCTCATATACTTTATGAAGCGGACCTTGTTGCTCAGGGTCATCTTGAATATCTTTCCGGCGGTGATGAGCTTCTTGTTGATTACGGTGTCAACGCCCATCTCCTCTGCGAGGTGGATATATTCTATGTTCTCCACCTGGGCCACTGTCCGGGGCACGCCGAACTTCTTGGCAACCACGCAGGCAAGCACGTTGGCCTCGTCGTTGCCGGTCACCGCGACGAAGGCGTCATAGTCGCGGATGTTCTCTTCGAGGAGGGTGTCGGTGTTGCGGCCGTCGGCGTTCACCACTATCACGTTGTCATCAGTCATCTCGCTGAGTTCCAGGCACCTCTGCCTGTCCCGCTCGAACACCTTGACGGTGTCAACGCTGCGGGATATGCCGCTCGCTACCATAAAGCCGACCTCTCCGCCTCCCAGCACCATCACCTTGTTCACCTCCACGTTGCTCTTGCCCAGGAAGTCCATCAGGGAATCGATGCTTTCGCGCTTGGTGATGATGTAGATGATGTCGTGGTACTTGAAGCGTGTGTCGAAGCGGGGCATCATGGTCTCGTCCCCGCGGGAGATGGCGACGACCCTGAACTGGAGGTTCTCATTGCTCACGGCGGCAGTGAACTCGGCCAGTTTCATATCCAGGATGGGGGAGTCTTCCTCGAGGCGGAAAACGGCCATCTGCAGCTTTCCGCGGGCGAAATCCATAGTCTCCGAGGAGGTGCTGCGGCGCAGCTGCTCGACTATTTCCTGGGCGGCGATCTTCTCCGGGTAGAACATCAGGTCTATGCCCATCTCGGTGAAGATGTACTTGTTCTCATAGGAGATATATTCCTCGTCGTCTATCCTGGCGCAGACCTTGGGGCAGCCGAGCTTCTTTGCTATCAGCGCGCTCACCACGTTGACGTCCTGGTTGGTGGCGGGGTTCACCGCTATGAAAAGGTCGGAATGCTCCACCCCGGCTTCCTTGAGCGCCTTGAGGGAGGAGACGTTGCCTTTCACGGTGGCTACGTCTACCGTGCGGGCGAGCCTCGCAAGACGGTTGTCGTCAGGGTCGATGACCGTTATGTCGTTTGCCTCGCTTGAGAGCATCTTCGCCAGGTGGGAACCAACCTCGCCGGCGCCTTCGATAATGATTCTCATAAACTGTGGATTAATGTGAATATCCTGTTGCCCCTCAGGAGGATACGGGGGATTATCCAGCCCCTGTAGAATCCCTGGAGGGAAGTGATGTCATATTCGGGGACCTCTTTCCTTCGAAGCGAGCGGAACTCCCTGTGGGCCCGGATGACCGCCTTGAAATACTGCCACCTTCCGGTCAGCAGGTAGACCGCTGCCGAGCAGACGTCTAGCAGCATTCTCAGTGGAATGACGTAGCGGGAGCCGGCGGGGAGGTTGTTGTCCAGCAGGAGGAGGTTGTTGCGGAAGTTTAGCATAAGCTTGAAGGGGGAGCGGACGGGAAGGGTGCCGCCTCCGAGGTGATACACAGTCGAGGACGGTATCACCGTGATCCTGAAGCCTTTGCGCTGAAGTCTCCAGCACAGGTCTATCTCTTCCATATGGGCGAAAAACCGCCCGTCGAGACCGTCGAAAAGGGATGCGCGCACCAGCAGGCAGGCTCCGGTGACCCAGAACACATCCTTGGGCGCGGCGTCATACTGGCCTTCGTCCGTCTCGACAAGGTTCATCGCGCGGCCGCGGCAGAAAGGATAGCCATACCGGTCAAGGAAACCTCCGGCGGCCCCGGCATATTCGAACTTCTCCCGCTCCTGGAGGGAGTGGAGCTTGGGGCCGCAGGCGCCGCACTCCGGGTGGGCGTCCATCCATTCCACCAGCGGGTCCAGCCAGCCGGGAGGAGTCTCGATGTCGCTGTTCAGAAGGACGAAATACTCATATCCTTCCAGCTGGGCCAGGCCACGGTTATAGCCTCCAGTGAAGCCGTAGTTCCTGTCCAGGCATATCGTCCTCACCTGGGGGAACTTCTCGTGGAGAAGGTCCACCGAGCCGTCGGTGGAGGCGTTGTCCACCACCACCACTTCGGCGTCCGGCCCGGAGCCTCGGATGACTCCGGGAAGGAACCTCTCGAGGTAATCCTTTGTGTTCCAGTTGAGTATGACGACAGCCGTTCTCATCTATGCGCTGAAATCCATATCCTTGAAAGCCAGGGTGGGGACCTGCTTGTTCATACAGGGGCGAGTGTCCTCACCGGCTGCCAGCAGGCTGTTCCATAGCTTTATCATATTTCCTGTTACTACCATCCCGTGCACGGGGCGCAGGCTCCCGTCGCTGAAGGCAAAGCCTTCGATGCCGTAGGAGAAGTCGCCGGTGGCGCTGTTGCAGTTGCCTCCGTTGAAGCCGGTCACCAGTATGCCCTCGCCGCAGGCCTTCATAATCGCCTGCTTGTCAATTACTTGAGGCTTTTCGCCGCCAAGGCCCCAGTAGGGTTCCACTACCGGCTTGATGCATTCTTCCACGGTGGGCTCGAGGCCCATCTTGCCGGCAATATATGTGTTGAGGAAATATTTCTTTACTACGCCGCCTTCAATTACCGGACCGTTGACCGTGGCGACTCCTTCGCTGTCGAAGAGCCTTGCTCCGTTGGCCCCTTCGGTGCGGGGCCTGTCGCTGAGGTTGAAGCCTTCGTGGAAGATTTTCTTCCCCTGGCTGTCCACCAGGAAGGAGTTGTTCTGCTGGAGGGAATAGCCGCCCAGGGCGCCCAGCAGGGGATTGATCATCTTCGAGGCGACTTCATTCTCGACCACCATCGTGTACTTCCCGGTGGGGGTGGAGCCGGCGCCTATCTGCGCTGCGGCCCGCTCGAGAGCCTTGCGGCAAATGCCATCGACCTGGAGCTTGCCAAGGGAGGGAGATGAGTCCCACCAGTAGCCGCTGTATTTGTTGCCGTCGGAGCCTTGGATCGTGTATTCGCAGCCCAGTTCGAAGGAACTCTCCAGGTGCCTGGCCTCCAGGCCGCCCGAGTCCAGCACCAGCAGGTCGCTCAGGGAATCTGAATACTCTGTCTCTTCGGAGATTATGCTGTATTCTGATTTTTCCGCGCTGCGCTCCGTCCGATAATATGAAGCCTGTAGAGCCAGCTCAAGCCGCTTCTCAGGGGTCATCGAGGCATAGGCAGGGTCGTAGAGGCCTGTTTCAAGGCCGGTCGTGGCATCCTTGGCCAGGCGTTCCGGGGCTGGGAGCCTGCGGAACGGGTCCGGGGCGAGCATTGAGACCATAGCTACCGCCTCGCGGATGAAGGCGTCGATCTGCTCTGGGTCGAGGCGGTTGATGGAGAAGGTGCCGAAACGGCCGCCTTTGAATATGCAGAACATCAGCGAGCGGTCGCCGTTGTGCGTGACCTTCTCCAGGATGCCGTTACGCAGGCTGTAAAGGTCCATAACGCTCTTGTTCAGGCTGATTCTCACTGCATCCGCCCCTGCATCAAGCGTCTTTGCGATGCAGGCCCTGGCCAGGTCGGCCTCCTGGGGAGTGATGCTCCACGGTATATTCATTTCCATCATAACTTACAAATATAATAATAAAATTCGTATATTTGTACGTGTTTAAACCTTAACTATGCACTACGGAGAATTGAAAGTGGAGGACGGCGTATTCGTCCCCAAAACGGAAATAGAGTATTCCCTGGACAACCCCTTCCAGAGGGTCGTGAAGGTCGACGGCCCCGTTGCCGAAGACGACAAGCTCGTCTTTGACGAGAACTATCCATATCTTGACAACAGTTTAAAGGCAAAATGGAACTGGTTTCTCGGCTGGTTCTTCCTCTGGGGGCCGGTGATGTGGGTGAACCGCCTGCATTTCGGCTACAGGGTCAAGGGCAAGGAAGTCCTGAAAAAATACAAGGCCGCCCTCAAGGACGGTGCCCTTGCCGTCTGCAATCACGTCTATCCCTTCGACGCCATATGCGTCACCAGGGCACTCCGTCCCCTTCGCAGGCTCCGCATCCCTATGCTCCAGGACCACTTCAACGGCAACAAGCGCTGGATGCTCGTGAATCTGGGAGGCGTGCCCCTGCCCCACGATATGTCCGGCCTCAAGGAGTTCAACAATGCCTTCGACGAATATCATCGCCGCAAGGACTGGATGCTTGTCTTCCCCGAAGCCGTCCGCTGGAACAACTACAAGCCCATCCGCCCCTTCCGCAAGGGAGCCTTTACTATGGCCTATCGCTATGGTATTCCGGTAGTCCCCTGCGTGATAAACTTCCGTCCCCGCAAGGGCATCTACCGCCTGTTCGGCAGCAAGGACACGCCGTGCTATGATATAACTATCTGTGAACCAATCGTTCCGGACACTTCAGCACCTCGCCGCTCCGAAGTCGACCGTCTTCGCGTCGAGGCACACGCACGTATGGAAAAGGCTGCAGGAATCCTCGTGAATCCCTGGCCTTCAGTCCCGTCTGACGAGTAGGTTAAAGCCGTCCGAGGATGTCGGAGGCTCCGGTTTCGGGGCCGACCAGCTGGAAAGGCATTCCGGCGCGGCGTGCGCCTTCGCCGTCGGTGTCGTCCCGGTCTCCCACTATAAGGATTTCAGAATTGTCGAGGCCCAGCATCGCTGCGACCTTGTCGAAGCATTCCTTGCAGGGCTTGAGGCCTCCAAGGGACGGCACGTCGAAGACCATATCGGCCCACTCCGGGTCGAAATCCACCGCCTGGAGTTTCTCGCGGACAAATCCGTAATCGGAGAATACGGCTGTCCTGATGCTTTTGGAGCGCAGGGCCGTGAAGACCTCCCGGACCCAGGGACGGATGGTGTAGTCCTTCTTCAGGATGGAGGTCATAAGAGGAAGGTAAATATTGTTGTACCAATTACTTACCTTCTCCCTGTCTGAATTTGCGGCAGCTGCGATCCGACGGAAGAAATCGTCGTAGAAGGCTTCCTCGCTTTCATATGCGGTGCCTGCTATCACGCGACGCACGGTGCGTTCAGCACCGAGCGTGCGCAAATGCAGGAGACTCCGTAGGATAAGCTTGCGGGGAAGGCCATTACGGTCGTACAGAGTGCCGTCAAGGTCGAATACTACTGCCTTGATACTCATTCGATTACAAGTTTCTTGAACTTGGCGTGCCTCTTCTCGTCCTGCAGCAGGAGCTGGAGCTTGAACTGGCCGTCGCGTGCACCTTCGGCGATGCATTCTGCCTTGAACTTCTCGAATGACTGCTCGGTGAGCCTGTAGGTCTGGGGCATCTTCAGGCGGAGGGAATCCCTCTTGGTGAGGTATTCGACGTTCTTCTCCTTGAGGATGGCATCCACCTTCTGGGTGAACTTCTCGGCCTGCTCCTGGGTGGTGGCCTGGTCGGCGAACTCGTAGTAGAAGCGGTAGCCGAGGATGTCAAGGTCGGCGAAGCCTATGAAGAAGCGCACGGGGATTCCGAGCTCCTTCTCAGCCTCGCGCACTGCCTCGATGAACTGGCGCTCGTGGAGCTTCTCGCCGGTTATGGTCACTATTCCGTTGACTTTCTGGATCATATGGACCGTGGGAGTGCCCTTGAAAGAAGGGCCGACCTCCAGCAGGTCATTCATATTGTAGCGGTACAGGCCGGCGAATGTGGTGACATACGGGCAGTACCTCTTGCCTTCGACCAGTTCGTCGAGTTGGTAGAACTTCTTGTTGGGGTTGTCCAGGTCGGCTTCCTCTATGAATTCATAATAGTGGAAGTGGGGGAAGAGGACGGTGTTGTTGGTGTCGTCCAGCACGAGGCCGAAGCGGCACTCGGAGGAGAAGTAACCGAACTCCTGATGGAGCATTCCCTCGGGGAAGGAATCGGCGAACTTGTCGAGGTAGACCTTGGTGTTGCCGCATTTCCAGGTGGTGAGCAGCTGGAGGCGGGGCCAGTAGTGCTTGGGAAGCACGCGGCCATATTTCTCGCGAAGGGCGCGAAGATGTGCGGCACGCTCGGGATTGGGCTTAAGGCAGCTCTCGAGTTCGGCGCGGATGGCGGGGTCTATGTTGAGTTCCTTCTTCAGTGTTCCGTTCTCGATGTCCTTCACATACTCGTCGTAGAACTCGTTGACGTTGTTCTGGAGTTCTATGATGGTGGAAGGGTTGGCGGTGACTATCAGGGTGATGTCCTGCTCTATAGCCATACGCATAAGGACATAGTAGCGGGCGGTGTAGTCGGCGATGGAATAGACGCACTGGGGATTGCTGTAGAGGGCTTTTACGAAGCCGGGGCAGTCGCGCTGGGTGACGCCGGAGACGCTTCCGAACATAGTGCCGTCGGGAGCTTCACCTTCCTTGACCTTGCCTACTATGGAGAGGATCTTGCCGCTGAACACAAGGTGACGGTTCTTGATGAAGTTGAAGAGCCAGACCTTGGTCATCTTGCCATAGACGTTGTTCAGATATTCCTTGGTGATGGGGATCCACTTGGGCTCGGATGTTGTGCCGGACGTGGTGGCATACAGGACGGGCTTGCCGGGGAAAAGGACGTCGGCCTGGCCGTGCTTGTGCTTCTCCACGTAGGGACGGAGGTCCTCATAGTCGTTGATGGGCACGTTCTGGGCATAGCGGCGGAAGAGTTCCTCCGCGCTGTCGGCCTTCAGTATTTCGGCGAAATTGTGCTCTTTTCCATATTCGGAGTCCTTGGCATATTCGAGAATGCCGCGAAGGGTCTTTTCACTGCTCTTCCTGGGGTCTTTGGATGCCCTCTTGAGGGCCAGATACTGGATACCTCCTGCCATTCCAAGCAGGAAGTTTGCTGTCAACATACTTCTTAATTCCATAACTGGTTTAGGTTAGTAAATCAAGCAAAGATAACCTTTTTATTCTAAATGACCAATACTTTCACCCTTTTGACCAAAAATTGGCCTTATTCTCCACCAACGGTCAGGCTTCCTATCAGCACCGTGGGAATCCCGCAGGAGACGGGAACCTGCTGCTCCTTGCCGCAGGTCCAGGCGCTTTCATCCACCAGGCCGTCGTTGCCCACTGCCTGGATGTCGGCAAGGGCCTGGGGACCGTTCCCGATTATGTTTATGTCGGTCACGGGCATTGTCAGGCGGCCCTTCTCGATGAGATAGCCGCTTTTGACGTAGAAGGTGAAATCGCCTTCGCCTATCTTGACCTGGCCGTTGGCGAATTCGTCCACATATATCCCCTTGGCCACGGAAGCTATTATGTCCGAGGGATTTGCGTCTCCGCTTTCCATATACGTCGCCCTCATCCTGGGGATGGGGTTGAAGCGGAATGACTCCCTGCGCCCGTTGCCGGTGGGTTTCACTCCGTAATGGGCTGCGCTGACCCTGTCGTGGAGGAAGGAAGTAAGGATGCCGTCTTCGACCATACAGGTCCTCTGGCCGGGGACTCCTTCGTCGTCGTAGTTGAGGCTGCCGCGGTTGCCGCGCAGGGTGGCGTCGTCCACTATGGTTATGCCTTCACGGCACACCCTGCGGCCCATCATATCGGAGAACACCGACTGGCCCTTGCGGTTGAAGTCTGCCTCGAAGGCGTGTCCCATCGCCTCGTGGAGGAGGATACCGGAGGCGCCGGCCCCCATAACCACAGGCATCTTCCCGCCCTTCGGCCTTTTGGCGGCGAGCCTGTCGGAGATGCCGTTCACGGCCTTTTCGGCAAGCTCGTCCAGCAGGGACTCGGTGAGCATCTCGGCGCCGCATCGCCAGCTCCTGCTGACGTGGCTGTTCTGGACAGTCTTGCCGTCGCCGTAAATGACTGATACTGCGAGGGTTCCCATCGGACGGGTGTCATATTTGAGCTCCAGGTGGGAGTTGAACATCATCACGTCGCTCATCTGGCTTGAGAGCATCGCTATGACCTTCATCACCCGGCTGTCCTTTGCGCGTATCTTGGCTTCAAGGCTTTTCAGCAGCGGCACCAGCGTGTCCGCCTGGCAGAGCCTCCAGTCGTCCCTGACGGGATAACGGTCCGCAGCCGGATTGGGCTTCCCGGCGAAGGCGTGGGTGCGGTAGGGCTCCGTTTCCGGGGCGCCCTGGGCTATAGCCGAAGCTGCCTTTGCGGCGGAGACCATATCCGCGGGCCTCGTGCTCTCGGAGTAGGCATATCCCGTCTTGTCGCCCTTGAGGACGCGGATGCCCACGCCGTAGTCCACGTGGAATCCTCCCGAGGTGACTTCCCCGTCACGCAGGAGAAGGTCCTTGGAGGTGGTGCTTTCGAAGAAAAGGTCGGCGTAGTCGCCGCCGTGGCGCAGGGCCGTCGCTATCAGGCCTTCCATCGCCGGCACGTCCGTGCCGAAGAGTCCGGTATAGTAATTACTGCTGAGAATCATCCTTGTTGTCGTGCATCGCCTGCGAGACGATGGATTCGTATTTAATGTTGTCTTTCACTACCATATGCTTCTTCCACCCCTGGGCTATCACCTTGAAGGGGATTTCGGTGTTGTCCGCCAGGATCCACCTGTCGGCTATGGGGCTGTAGTCGAAGAAGAAATACTGCAGGCCCAGTTTATAGCGACGCCGGATTGTCTCTTCCGGGACGTCGTGTCCGCCGGCCTCGACCCTTGCCTTGACCCTTGCGACCGCCAGCTCAGGGGAATCCAGCCAGAAATACAGCACCGTCACGAAATAGCCCAGTTCCTGGGCCTGGGTCACTATCTTCTTGAGGCTTCGCGTGGCAAGCGTTGTCTCTATCGCGAAATCCGCCTTACGCTCAAGCAGATACCTGATTTTCACCACCATATAGCGGCTGGCCTGGATGGACGCCGACCCGGGGCTGAACGGCGAGAACGCCTTTGCGAACTCGTCGGAGTTGACGAATTCGCGGCAGTCGAGGATTTCCGGGAGCAGGGTGTAGGAGGCCGTAGTCTTGCCCGAACCGTTGCATCCCGATATTATGTAGAGCTTTGGCTGTCCTTTCCTGCCTTCGGATGGGTAACGCCGTAGCCGAAAAGGGAAAAATCTCCTTTGCATGGATCTGAAGGGAAAATGTCTCCGAATGATGCGGTTATCTCCCGCACCGTGACTATGTCTTTGGGCTTTCTGGATGTCAGGCCGAGGACGGTCGCTACTTCATAGACGTGAACGTCCAGGGGAATCAGCAGGTCGGCCGGGCTTGTGTCTTTCCACAGGCCGAGGTCCACCTTGCCGTCATCCCTGACCATCCAGCGGCGCATCATATTGATCTTCTTGTTGGGGGCCTTGGCATCGGGCTTCTGGCCGAAGACGTCGGTGCGCCACTGCTCCGGGGTGAGGCTCTCCAGGCTGTCCTGCCCCTGGTAGATGTCCCTCAGCCTTCGGCATATGGCGGCGACTTCGCTCCATTTCACCGTGCGATGGATGCTGACGTCGGAGTCGCGCCAGTTGCCCCGCATTACGTAATCATATGGTTTCCAGTCCATTTCGTCGAAGAGCCGGGTGCAGTCGCGGACTATCATCGCGCGTCTGCCCCAGGCGAAATGGGCGGCGAAGACCGCTGCCGCCTCCACGTCCTGGAGGCAGGCCCTGCCTGCTTTCAGGAGTCCTGCGAACCGGGTGGGGAAGGCTATGGGGTCTTCCTGAAAATAGAGCGGGTCGTTGTAGACAGCGGCCCACTCTATGAGTTGTCTTCTGACGGATTCTTCCATTTATTCGGTTGCGGCCTCAAGTTTCTTCATCATCGCGAACATAAACACTGCCGAGATGACGCAGACGCCGAGGAACACTGCCCATACGACCCACAGGGGGAGTCCGCCCCAGAGGTGTCCGCCCACCTGGACGAGGAAGTTGCCGAGGGCCGTGGCTACGAACCACATACCCATCATCATACCCTTATATTTGGGAGGGGCCACTTTCGAGACGAAGGAGATTCCCATAGGGCTGAGCAGCAGCTCGCCGAAGGTCAGGATGAGATAGACGCTGATGAGCCAGTAGGGGGAGACGAGGGTCTCGGGCATCCCGGCTTCCCTTGCGGCAGCCTGCACGTCAGGGGTGTTCAGGCCTATCGAGGCGAAGGCCATAAGGCCGAATGCGACGGCGGCTACAAGCATACCGTAGGCTATCTTGCGGGGGGCTGAAGGCTCCTTGCCTTTCTTGGCGAGGGCGCCGAAGATGGCCATTGACACGGGGGTGAGGGCCACCACATAGAACGGGTTGAAGTGCTGGAAGATAGGGGCGCTGATGGCGACGGAACCGCTCAGGCGGTTATACTGCCATACAAGATATGCACACGCGAGGGCGACGACGCCCACGCCTATCCATTTGCCGTTCTTGGAGGTCTCCTTGTCGAATATGGAGAAGAGGGCATAGACTATCACTATCACTGCCACGAGGTTCCACACGTTGAACGGCATCGAGGCAAGTCCTTCGGCGGAGCGCTCGGTGAATTCGTCGGCGAAGTAGGTGAGTGTCAGGCCGTTCTGGTGGAATGACATCCAGAAGAATATGACAACCGCGAACACGAGGAACAGGGCTACCATACGCTTTTTGGTCTGCTCGGGGGTGAGAGTGTCTACCACCGCCTGCTTCTCGCCCTTGGCGTGGCCGCCTTCAACGTGCTTGAACCAGCTGCGGAAGGCATAATATATCGCTATCGAAACGATGAGCGAGACGCAGGCCACTGCGAAGGAGAAGTGATATGCAGAATTGCCGTCGAAGCCAAGGCCTATGGCCCATTCGCGGATCTTGATTGCCGCGGTGGGGGCGAACAGGGCGCCGATGTTGATGGCCATATAGAACAGGCTGAAGCCGGAGTCCCTCTTGTCCGCATACTGCGGGTCGTTGTAGAGGTCTCCTACCATCACCTGGAGGTTGCCTTTGAACAGTCCTGTGCCGAATCCGATGAGGATGAGGGCAGCCATCATTCCCACCAGGGCGACGGTTCCGCTTCCAAGGGGAATCGACAGCAGCAGATAGCCAAGAAACATTACGAGGATGCCGGTCGTGACCATCTTTCCGAAGCCGAACTTGTCGGCGAGGATGCCTCCGATCAGGGGGAAGAAATAGACCAGCATCAGGAATGAGCTGTAGATGAGGCCGGCGGTTCCGGGCTCAAGGCCGAAGTTTGCGCGAAGGAACAGCGCGAACACGGCAATCATTGTGTAGTAGCCGAAACGCTCGCCGGTGTTTGCAAGTGCCAGGGCGAACAGGCCTTTGGGTTGTCCTTTAAACATATATCAAAAAATTAATATTCAGCGTTTTATCCCCGCACCTGGGTAGATGCGGTTTTACAAATATACGAAAAATTCGTTGAAATACAGTGTTGTCTGTTAAAAGATTGGTCCGGTCTCCATGTCTGTAAGGCGGTGCTATTCTGCGTTTCCCCTTTCCAAACGGCTAAGCAAATCAATAAACAACTGTTGGTCCTGAGAATTATGGGCGGAAATCCTCTCCTTCAGGCGGTATATCCTGTTTGCGATAGCATTCTGGGAATCAATACCCATCAACACTGCTATGGATACATAGTTAATGCCTGTGGCGGACAATGTGAACAGCTTGATGTCATCGGTGGTAAAATCAGGGAATTCAGACCTGAAGCGGGTTACGGCGCCGTTGGTAGCACGATCTACTTCACCCTCCAGGCTTTTCCAGTGTTTTCCATTATTGATGATATCCATGATGTACTCCCTATCTTTCTTCCCAAGGTGATCCGTATTATGCTCGTGACATGCTTTGCATATCAAATCAAGCAGTTCTTTTCCCACTGAGATTGAAGAACACGATGCCTTGGCAAGTTCCCTCTCCTTGAGCGTGAGTTTACTTAGAAGCATCTCATTCTCTTTTTGGACGTCTTCTTCCTTGCGAGCTATTGCGATAAGTGCTGCCGTAATACAGATAATTACGGTAAGCAATGCCATGGCTATATAAAGATACATCGAATGTTTGGTCTCCAAATCCTTAATCTGGGACAATTTGTCCCGGTAAAGGGAATAGTACATGCTCGAATGTCCTACTGCAACGGATTTGGATAGGACAGAAGTCAGGATGCTCTGCGAGCACTTTTCCATGTCTTGGGATGCCTCAAATGCTTTGGCCGGGTTGCCAAGTTCCTGCCACACCGCAAATGCCCAATGATCCACCCAAAACCGGTCATTTATCTGAATTGCCCCTTCTATTGCCTCCGAAATATAACGCGTAGCCATTGAAACATCCTTTTTCTGGGCATAAGCATAGGCAATCACTCCTTTATCGTAGTTGGTGAATGATATACCTTCATTCGCAAGTTCGCGATAGGAATCGAGAACGCTTCCAAACATCTTTTTCCGCTCCAGCCGCATCGCATTGTAGAAAGTATATATAACATGGATGGTATTCGTATCACCTGAGGCCGTATAATATGCCAGAGCCTGATGGAACTCGGATTCGGCTTTGTCATACTCTCCAAGTTGGCTTAGAAGTTCCGCGATTGGAATGGTTATGGCTTGTTTGTGCGCCTCTTTCCCAGCCTTGTCAAAATAATTCCTTGCTGTTTGCATCATTTTGAGCGCATCGGAGGAATTGCAAAGCTGACGGTAACAGTCTCCAATTCCCCGGTACGACAGGCCGGCATAATACAGATCTTGGATGTTTTCAGCATGGGTCGCAGCTTCCCTATAAAGTAAAACCGCATCGGAATACTCTTCTTTTATCTCCAGATATTCGCCCAGAAAAAAACAGGCTCTCATGCTTCTGCTTTCATTAGAAGTGTCTCCGGCATAATGAAGATAAGCGAATTGCCTGGCGGAATCGGAAGGAGGTGTCAGATAGAGTTTGTATTCAGCCTCTGAAAGCAGCAGGGCGTGCAGGGCTTTGTCGCTGTCTTTTTCGTGCATCCTCCAGTCCTTAGACTTTAGGATTTGATACACGGAATCGCTTTTGGTTTGCACGACACTTTCCAGCCTGGCAAGCTCCAAGTTATCCCTTTTGCATCCGGAGCCCAGAACCAATGCTGTAATGATAAAGCCAGAAAGAATCAGTTTGTTCATGTCAGAAACGGTTTGCCGCAAAAATAGTCTTTTTTTGAGTTTCCGCAATCCAAAACAGCAAAATAGGGGCGAAAAGTATATCTCGCGAGATATAGGAGACCTTGTTTCTATGATTATTGTCAATTATTTTTGCGTCCAAAGATATAACAACCCTATGAATGCTATGAGTAAAAGATTCCTTTTCATTGTCCTGGCTATGTTCACGAGCATCATAATCATAGCCCAGAGCCCAGGCGGCGGCACTCCGGTTATTCCTCCTTCCACACCTCCGGGAGGGATACCTAAGCCTCATGCACCTGCTTTTTTCCCTGTTACGGTGTTTTACTACCAGTCTTTGTCAACTTTTGTTGTAAATAACTACTCTGATGTGGGGTATGAGACTGTGGTTATTGTCTCTCCGACAGGTACAATCTATACTGAGTCAGTCGACTCTGCAGATACTCCAGTATTGACAATCCCCATAATGCCCGAATCAGGCCTTTGGATAGTCACCGTAGTTACGGAAACTGCTGGAACCTTCACAGGATCTTGTTCCCAATGATTTATTATGAAATTATAAAACTTTTATATATTTTTGTGATTATGAAAGCTCGTTATTTGTTTTACCTTACAATAATTGTTATTTCAGTATCTTGTATTGGAATTAATGAACGTCCTTCTACATTTCAGCGAGTCGAAAAGAAAGGGTATGAAGTGGGGATTAACCGCGTCATTGATTATATTCAAGATTCACGAGGAATAAACCCAACAAAAACTGCATCAATTTCAATAGAGCCGATGGTATGTAATGGTGATACCGTGATGTATCTTGTCAATTATCAAGATGGCTGGGAATTGCTTTCAGGAGATTTAAGAGCGTCAAGAGTTCTTGCTAGTTGCTGTGGATCTAACATTACTACTGATGATTTGTTTTCTTCACCTTCACAAATTGCATATATGAATGCTTTGGAAGAGAACCTTAGTAAGGCAATTCATGATGATGATTTTTATTCGAACATTGACGTGAAAGATTCGTGGTTGCCGTATCATAGAGAAAGAGAACAAATAGATAGGGGAGGCCCTTCACTAGATAATAGGGTTGTAAGAGTCTTAGATTCTATAAAGAGGTCGACCGTGACTCAATGGAAAAGAGATCATCTTCTGCCCACAAAATGGGGGCAAGGTTATCCATGGAATGCAAGTGCACCATATAATAGCCCTACGCTTACTAATCATTGTCTAACAGGTTGCGTGCCTGTAGCTGCCGCTCAGGTATTATACTATCTTCACAATAAGTTTGGCGTCCCTTCCGTTGTGTATGGAAATGCTACATGTAGTGCGTATTTACAAAATTCTAGTGATAGTCTAGTATTATCTTCCTCAGATATTTCTTTCGGCAGTTTGTCTTCTACTCATTGGGGAAGTATGCCCTTAGACAATACCGGTACTAGCGGTTTTGATAAGGTTTCCGCTTTGATGATGAGACTTGGGTATTTATACGGAGCGAAATATAAGGTTAACTCGACTTCAGCTGTTACATCGCTTGCAACAACAGTATTTCCTACAGAATTCTCCATCTCGTGTGACAAGGCGTATATTTATAGTAATAGTTCGCTTAATAGCGTTGCATCGAGTCAGATATATTCCCAGAGCCTCCCAATGATTATGTCTGTGTCATATACAGATTCTAGTAATCATTATCACGGTCATTCTATTGTCTTGGATGGATATAGATATCTCGAAGAATTGGTGACGTATTATTATTCATATTACATTACTGGCCCTAATGGGATTATTATGCCATGGCAACAGCCAGATAGTCATGACACCCAGACTGAAACGGAGACTTCATATTGCGTGGCAATTAATTGGGGTTGGGACGGATATGGAGATTCAGATTCATTAGGTAATACGATTTGGTACAATATATTTACGAATTGGGTTGTATCAACATATGAATACACAGATAAAAACTACATAATTTTTCATTTCTCACCAACCGTATAAATGATGACAACTATGAAAAAGATATTTGTTTTCGCGATAATTGCCTTATTGTCAATCTGTTGCAATAGAGAAGTTCGTGACAAAGGGAACGGACCGGAGGAGTATGCGTTCAAGGGGGAGGAAGCGTCACTGACGCTTACAAAGGCGGAGGAGGTGCTTGTTACGGCATCGAATGAGTTTGGATTCAGTCTTGCGTCGAGAATCCAGGATGAGAACTTCGTGTTTTCTCCTCTTAGTGCGACAATCCTTCTTGGAATGCTTGAGGAAGGTGCGGATGGCCAGACAGCAGCCCAAATCAGCCGTGTTCTTGGATTTGGAGACGCGGGAAGGGAGCAGATCAATTCGTTCTGCCGGAATATGATTGTTATCTCCGATAAGGGGGAAGAGAATGTGGTAAAAATTGCCAATGCTCTGATTCTCAATCAGCAGTCGGTCATTAAAGATGATTATCTGAAGGCAGTCACTGAGTATTATGACGCACTGGCCGTCAATATGGACTTTTCCTCTGAGACCACTCTTGATTATATCAACGGATGGGCCAGGGAGAAAACCAACGGTTTGATACCCAAGATTCTTGAACAGCTCAAAGATGGGGCTTTTGCCTACTTGATGAATGCGTTGTATTTCAAGGGGACATGGCATAAGAAGTTCTATTCAAACGAGCCTGATAGCGATTTCTTCAGTGCTGACGGGAATGTGAAGAAGGTCAAGATGTTAAAGCAGCAGGAGGCATTCAATTATGTGGAAACAGACGATGTCCGTGCCGTCAATATGCTCTATAAGGGAGCAGATTATGATATGACCGTCATCCTCCCTGCTGAAGGGAAAGCTACGTCTGATATTATACAGAAGCTGGGCGGTGGTTTGTTTGACCGGATCCGTGATTCATGGAAAGGGACAGACGTGGTGTTGTCAATACCGGAATTTGAGTTGTCGTCGAAAATAATGATGAAGGAACTCCTGAAGGATATGGGAATGATTGACGCGTTCGGAGATGCCGATTTTTCCAGAATGACTCCCAGGCAGGTCATGGTGGCGGATATCTTTCAAAAAGCAAAGATAAATGTGGATGAAAACGGAACGGAAGCTGCAGCGGTGACAGTCGCTGAGATAGTGGATTCTGCCGCTCCGATTCCTTCCGAGGAAATAGAGCCAGTCATATTCACCGCCGACCACCCCTTTATCTTCACCATCACGGAACGCACCACCGGCGCCATCCTTTTCATCGGTGTCTACGCCGGTTAAGTTAAATAATTCACTCATTCCAAAACAACTTCCGAAGATATTAGTTATCTTTGTACGATATGAGTGAATTTGGTTACAAGATAGGCGCAGGTATCCTGCGGGCTTTCCAGAGGCTGCCTCTGGGTTTCCACTACGGAGTGGGCAAGGTCCTTGCGTGGTTCCTCCGCAGCGTTATGCACTATCGCTCCGACGTAGTAATGGTCAACCTTTCGAGGAGCTTCCCGGAAAAGAAATACGACGAGCTGTCCGCCATAAGCAAAGAGTCCTACGCCCGTATGGGCGAAATTTTCGCCGAGACAATGTGGTTCGGCGGCTGCAGGCACAACCCCGAGCGTTTCTTCCGGAGCGGAGTGGTGAATATGGTTAACATCCAGGAGCTCCGCCAGGCCTACAGCGACTCCTCCAGCGTTATGATCCTGAACTCGCATTTCGGCAACTGGGAGTTCACCGGAGGCTGCCTCCAGTATCTGGCCAGGCTCCCTGACCCTGTCTCCCAGGACAATGTCTGCGTGGTCTACAAAAGGTTCACCAGCAAGTTCTGGGACCGTTTCATCGGTGAAAACCGCTGCGCCGTCACGCCCGGATTCAAAGGCTACATAGAAGCCAATTCGGTGCTGCGCTATGCCGTGAGCAGGCGCCGCGAGAAGGTGATATATCTTTTCCCGACCGACCAGTATCCCTATGGGCAAGCCTCCCACTGGATTCCCTCCTTTATGCACCAGCCCACCAACACGATGACTGGCGGCGCGGCCCTTGCCTGCAAGCTGGGTATGTCCGTCTGGCATATGTGCGTGGACAGGATTTCCAGGGGCCGATATGACGTCTCCTTCCGCAAAATCTGCGACGATGCCTCCACGATGACTCCCGACCAGATAATGGAGGATTATTACGCCGAGATAGAGAAGGATGTCACCCGCAAGCCCACCAATTATCTATGGACACACAAAAGATGGAAATGATTATGAGAAAAGCATTTATACTTTTGGCAGCAGCCCTTCTGGCTCTGCCTCTGAAGGCCCAGGAATATTCCCTACCCAGGACGGTCCTCCGCCTTGAGGTCGAAGCCGAGCAGGAGATATTCTACGCCGGACCATATGCCCGTTACGCATCCAAATACCTTGGCATCGACGCCCGCGAAAGCGACGAGTCGGTGACCCGCCTTGTGTCCGTCAGGCTCGAGGCCCTCACCGAGGCCGACCAGAGTGCCCGCTATGTCCTGCCCCAGGCCAAGGAAGTGCCCGCCTTTATGAAACTCTCCACCCAGGGCCTGGTGTCCCTCGGCGGGTCGGTGCCCGCCCAGGACGAGTGGCGTTTCCCCGCCGTCAAGCGTAGCGATTTCGAGACCCGCGGCGTTGCGTCCAATCTCACCTCCGAATCCGCAACCCTCTATCGCAGAGACGGTTCCGAAGGTCGCACGGTGTCCGTGCAGCAGCAGATGGTGGTGGAAAAATCCGCCGACCAGAGAGCGAAGGAGACCGCCGACATTATCTTCGACCTGCGTGCCAAGAGGCGCCAGATAGTGACCGGCGACACCGACGCCACCTTCAGCGGCGAAGCCCTCGGAGCCGCCGTGGCTGAAATCGACCGCCTGGAAAAGGAATATATGTCGATGTTCATAGGCTACAGCGTCTATCGCCAATATAACAAGAACTATGACGTCATCCCCAACAAGGGCGCCAAGAACCAGAGATACATAGCATTCCGCGTGTCAGACACCGACGGTCTGGTGGAGCCCGAGGACATAGGCGGCAAGCCGTATATACTTGAACTGCAGAGCGAAAAGATATCCGCTGCCGACGAGAGCGCCGCCAAGCCCTCCAAGGGTCCCGTGGTCTATTACCGCATTCCCGCGATATGCACCGCCAGGCTCACCGACGGCTCCGGAGTCCTTCTGCGCACCCGCGTCCCCGTCTATCAGCTTGGGGCCGACAGCACTATGCCGATTAAATAACCAAAACCATATAACACTATGTCAATCAAAGATTTGCAACCTACGATAGTCTGGAACAACTTCTACGGACTCACCCGCGTTCCCCGTCCCTCAAAGCACGAAGGCAAAGTGCAGGAATACCTGCTTCTGTGGGGCAAGGACCACGGCGTGGAAGTCAGGCGCGACGAGACCGGAAACATCATCTTCACCGCTCCCGCCACCCCCGGATTTGAAAACCGCCGCGGCGTCATCCTCCAGGGCCATATGGATATGGTTCCACAGAAGACAGGCGACAGCACCCACGATTTCCTCAAGGACCCCATCAATGCATATGTAGACGGCGAATGGGTCACTGCCGACCGCACCACCCTCGGCGCCGACAACGGTATGGGCCTTGCCCTGGCGATGGCAGTACTGGAAAGCAAGGACGTCAAGCACGGCCCCATCGAGGTGCTCGCCACCTATGACGAGGAGACCGGTATGACAGGTGCCGAGTGCCTGAAACCCGGCGTGCTCAAAGGCGATATCCTTATAAATATAGATTCCGAGGAAGAAGGCGAACTTTGCGTAGGATGCGCCGGCGGCCTCGACGCCACCGCCACCTTTGCCTACCGCAAAGCTGCAACCCCCGAAGGATATGTGGCTTACAGCCTGACAGTCAAGGGCTTGCAGGGAGGCCACTCCGGAATGGACATCTCCCTCTACAGGGCCAATGCCAACAAGGCTGTCGCCAGGATCCTCCTCCCCCTGATGGAGAAACGGGGCGTCAAGCTCGTTTCCTTCAACGGAGGTTCCCTGCGCAACGCAATTCCTTTCGAGGCCGAGGCAGTCATCCTCGTCCCGTCGGCCGGTTCCCGCGCAGTGAAGGCTGCCGTGGAAGAGGAATTCGCAAAGATCAAGTTCGAGTTCAAGGAGAGCGACCCCTCCGCCGAAATGTTATATGCCAAGGTGGCTACCCCCGCAAAATATGTCGGTGACAAGGTGGCCCTCCGCGTCATCAAGTCCCTGCTGGCCTGCCCGTCCAACGTGATCCGTATGAGCCGCACGATGGAAGGCCTCACCGAGACCTCCATCAATATGGCCATCGTCCGCACGAACCCCGGCACCATCATCGTCCACTCCCTGATGCGCAGCGCGGTCGACTCCGCCAAGGCAGCCCTCGCCGACAGGGTGCGCTCAATCTTCGAACTCGCCGGTGCAAAGGTATCGTTCGCAGGAGGTTACTCCGGCTGGACACCGAAGCTCGACACCCCTATGAACAAGGTGATGATGGAGCAGTTCGAGAAGGTCTATGGCAAGCCTATGAAGATTATGGCCACCCACGGCGGCCTCGAATGCGCCCTTCTCGGAGCGAAATATCCCGCCTGGGAGATGGTCTCCATAGGACCCACCATCAAGTATCCCCACTCACCGGACGAAAGGGTCAACATAGCCTCCGTCGCCCGCACCTGGGAATACCTCAAAGCCGTCCTGGAAGCGGTCCCCGTAAAATAATACTTGCGTATTATAAAATTAATTCTTAACTTTGCAGTCCTTTTGCGCCGAATTGTGTGCGGAAGGACTGTAAATTATTTATAAACAAACAATTAACACCAATGGTTAAACAGTACGAGACCGTTTTCATTGCAACTCCCGTTTTGTCTGAAGCCCAGATGAAGGAAGCGGTTGCCAAGTACGTCGGTTTCATCAAAGAAAATGGTGAAGTCGTGTACGACGAGGACTGGGGCCTGAAGCAGCTTGCCTACCCCATCCAGCACAAGACCAGCGGATTCTACTATCTGGTAGAGTTCAAGTCCACCCCTGAGTTCGTAGCAACTCTCGAGACCCAGTATCGTCGTGACGAGCGCATCCTCCGCTACCTCACCGTAGCCCTCGACAAGGACGCCGTCGCATATGCAGAGAAGAGAAGGAACAACAAGGCCGCCAAGGCCCAGGCTCCTGCTGAGGAAGTAACAGAATAAGGAGGAATGAATATGGCACAGACAAATGCACAGAACGGTTCCATCCGTTATCTCAACCCTCCTACCGTAGAGGTAAGGAAGAAGAAGTACTGCCGCTTCAAGAAAGCCGGCATCAAGTATGTGGATTACAAGGATCCCGAGTTCCTCAAGAAGTTCCTCAACGAGCAGGGTAAGATTCTCCCTCGCCGTATCACCGGTACTTCCCTGAAATTCCAGCGCAAGGTTGCCCAGGCCATCAAGCGTGCCCGCTCCCTCGCCCTGCTTCCCTATGTTACTGACCTTCTTAAATAATTTGGGGTATGGAAGTTATACTTAAGAAAGATGTGGCATATCTTGGCCACGCAGACGAAGTCGTAAAGGTAAAACCCGGTTACGCACAGAATTATCTCATCCCCCAGGGCTTCGCAATCCTCGCCACCGCTTCTGCACTGAAGCAGCACCAGGAGACCATCCGTCAGCGCGCCCACAAGGAGGCAAAGAAAGTTGCAGACGCTGAGGCTCTCGCAAAGAAGATCTCCGAGGTCCTCGTGAAGGTCCCCGCCAAGGTCAGCGAGTCCGGCAAGCTCTTCGGCAGCGTCACCACCGCCCAGCTCAGCGAGGCTCTCGCAGCCGCTGGCATCGAGGTCGACAAGAAGGACATCACCATCACCTCCGAGGTGAAGGAACTTGGCATCTTCGACGCCGAAGTCAAGTGCTACAAGGCCGTCAAAGGCGCCCTCAAGTTCGAGGTCGTCGCCGAGTAACCCTCCGCACACACCGAAAAGAAGAGGGTGACCAAAAAGTCAAAGTTGACTTAAGTCACTCTCTTTTTTATGTTTAGATATGTAATGTGAGGAATCCTCGGATTTATCAGGTAGCTACCTGTAAGCCGTGGGAGCCATCCCGGTATGTGACAGGAAAAATTTGTAGAAAAGGCTTTGGCTGTTGAAGTTAAGGGCA
>JAEEGL017008992.1_pt1 | contig 33263 bp, 25 predicted proteins | sample 9134231 | NCBI WGS metagenome assembly JAEEGL01 (sample SAMN16246548, study PRJNA631951) | gut metagenome | biome: gut microbiome; feature: rumen; material: fiber-attached | host: Bos | place: Iran: Karaj | collected 2018-10 | reverse complement strand
CTCCCACCTCGGATCTTGGCCGCAAAGACGACAGAGACAGTCCATATACTCCTGGCTGTCATGCCGCTGAGCCACCTCTTGAACAACACAAAAAGCGGTATTGACTTCGTCTTCCGTCGCGTTTTCGAGAAACTCAATCGTAAGCGGAAGGTCTTCCGACATAAGGTCGGTCAGCCGGGTCCAAAGCGGCGGCTGAAGGAACTCGTTTTGAGGGTCCGCCTCCATCATCTCCTTCGCGATCTCCGTGAATTCCCTTTTGAATTCATCCATCGTCATCTGATCGGCTCTTTCCGGCTATTTTATCCCGCCGCCCGAACGGAAAAGCCGGGCGACGGATTCGTTTCCTTCTTCCTGTCACGATTCAGGGCATTCTCTTCGGACGTTCTGTCCAAAGAGAGTGCCCGTAAAACCCTTATTATTCCCGGTTTTCTGAAAGTCTGGTCTTGTGCCGTTCCTTTTTTTCGCTTTGCCGGGAAGCCGGGATAACCGTTTCCCTAATCGAGAACATCGTCAGGATCCTGAAAATTTGACTTCCATTCCTGCGCCGTCAGGCACGAGATGTGCTCGACCCGGAAATCCCCCTCGATTGCGGTCGGCGCGCGGTCGATCGTCCGCCGGTACCGGAACCCGCACTTCTCCTGTACCCGCCGGGAGTTCGCGTTCCCGTCGTAATGCCCGCACCAGATCTTCCGCAGATGCAGATCGTCGAACGCGCGGCGAACAAGCGCGTCGACCGCTTCGGGGATCAGCCCGCGGCCCCAGAAGGGTACGCCGAGCCAATAGCCGAGTTCCGCCTCGTCGCCGGGGAGGGCAAGATTGCTTTTTTCGCCGAGCAGAAGTCCGGCGCATCCGACCGGATGGCCGAGCGATTTCAGCACGACAGCGTAGGTTTCGGGGCCTGAGAGGTGCCGCACGATCACCTGCCGGCTTTCGAGGACGCTTCTATGCGCCGCCCATCCCGCGACCGGCCCGACCGCCGGATGGCTGGCGTACCGGAACAGAAAGCGGGCGTCCGAAAGGCGCCACGGACGAAGAATGAGACGTGGGGTTTCCAGGGTACTTTGGTGCATAGGCTAGGCATGAACCTTATAGCGACTCATAATACTTCCGAATTTTTTGCGCCATCATTATTCGGCGCTTTTCAAGGAACTCGTGGTATCTTGTATGGTCCATTTCAAAGACTTCTTCAGGGACACAATTGCTTTTTAGGTTTTCCAACAGCTGGACGTAATCGGTAATCGAACCGACCTTAATCATTTTAGTTTCACACTGCTTTTTTGCTTCCTGAAAGTAAACGTTCGGCGCCTTCTTGCCGATCGACTTATTAACCAGGGTATCGAGAAAGGCGTAGTTTCCGTCCTGATTGTAAGATGATTTTTCATATCCTTCCGATTTTAGGTACTCTTTTGGGAAGATATGGTGAACGTCACCACCTTCGCTCAGGTCTTGAACTAGAATGTTATTTGAAAGGAGCGATACGTCTTTCATCATTGCCTGTGCTGCCAGATAAACCAGATAGACAGGGTTAACCGTTGACGTAACATTCAGATTCTGAACGACCGCAACGTTCCAGAACGTTTCGGATAAGGTCGCGGCTTCGATGTCTTTAAGGGTCTTAACAACGCCCTGTTCCTTAATCAGACGAATATCCCGTGCAAGAGCAGATTCCGGGGACGCACTGTATCTTCCTGTCAGAACCGAAAGAACGTACCACCTCTGAACGAGCCGTTTGATTTCTCCGGTCGAAACTTCGTGACTTCGCGTGAGTATAAGATAGAGGGTATATGCGAAATCGAGCGCCATCTGCGAGTTCACCAGCTTTTTTGAAATGAATCCGGCGCTACGGATCGCGATCATAAACTGCTTAAAATGATTTTCACTGAACACATCCATTACACCGCTTTTCAGGCGATCGTAGGTATCGGCGATCACTTCTTCACGGTATTCGTGCGTTTCAAAATCACGGCCCGAAAGGAGACTGACCAGATCGGCGAGTTTAGCACGCTGATATTCATACATAAATGTAACACGAATCACATCGCCGTAGTCGGGGTCATAAACATCTTCAATTTCATTTTTGAGCCACTCGATCTTTTTGAAATATTCGGTTCGCGTGAACTCTATATCATCACTCTTGATCTGTTCATAGAATGAGGGAACCTTCGAGAGATGGGCGAAATAGTCGATCGCTTTACGAAGATTATTTCCGCCGTAATTTTCATCGGCGGCGATCTTCGACATAACGAAATCGCTCTGACTCAGTGCAGTTCCCTTCGAGTTGATACGGATAAAGATATCGGTAACGATATCGATATTCAGCTTTTCAGATAGTTCGATCGTACCAAGCCGGCAGTCCGCAATTCCTTTCAGGCGCGTAATGATCTTATCGAGCGTTTCCGGCGCCATCTCGGGATTATCACGACAGTAGTTCGTGATAAATAAGTAGACTGAAAAATCATTCTTGAAAATCTCGGCAATATCGGGAATCCACCGCTTGCTTTTTAAGTGGCTCGAGTCCTGTACTGCGAAAATTTCCGCATCCCGATCTTCCGAAAGCGCCTGAAACGGGTCAAAGGCGATTTTGATCCTTTCTTTTTTGTAGTTGCTCATCGTTACGGGTATTCCGGCGACAGCAGTCATCAGCGCAGTCACGCGCTGCTGACCGTCAATGAGGATCTTTTTTCCCGCCGAAACTTTTCCGTCTTTCAAACGTACGTCCGGATTTTTCCAGATAATCAAATACCCAGTCGGATATCCTTTATAAAGAGAATCCAAAAGGTCGCGCACCTGCGACTTCTTCCAGATAAACGGCCGTTGAATTTCAGGAATAGCGATATCTCCGCCGGCGATGAATCCTAAAATAGCGCTGACTGAAAGATTGTTAGGTGTGTATTTTTCGAATTCCATTTTGAGCCTCTGTTTAAAATGTCAAATTCCCATTTTTTACGATTTCAAAAATCCGATATCTCATCGTAACGCCCGCAAGGTAATTAACTTGTAAATTCTTGACGTAAGTCACGAATAATCCACTACAGGTTAGCCGGCCCCAGAGAGAACTCGTTTTGAGGGTCCGCCTCCATCATCTCCTTCTCGATCTCCGCGAACTTCCTTTTGAATTCGTCCATCGTCATCGTGTCGATCCGTTCTTTCGACGGCACTCCGTAAAAAACGATTTTTGTTAGTTTAGACAGGTTTACACTCCCAAAATGACGGAGGCTGATTTCGCGCTTTCGGCTGTTTGAGGGAACACTTCGGCCCTGGCCGCTTGCTTCGCCGGAAGTTTCAGAATCGTGCGGCAAACGCTTCCCGCTTTGCGCAGATCGGCTTCCGGTATGCGGTGATTGCGGTTTAAGCGCGGGGGGGCTGTGGTGTCATTATGCCGCACTGCGGGCGGTTCGGATCGGTTTGTGTGTCCCAAACTGCCCTTCAAAAGGCCCTGCCGGCGGAAAAACGCGCCCCTCAGAACGCCATCTTCTCTCCGTCTTCGGGGATGAGGACCTTGTCCGCCAGACCCCGCTTTTCCAGGCGCTCTTTGAGCGTTTTGCGGGTCAGGGTCGCGTGTGCGACCGTGTCCATGTGGCTTGCGATGATCTGCGCGTCCGGCAGAACGTCGTGAACCCGTTCAATCGCCTCGTCGTCCATAATCAGATGACCGTAGCCTTCCAGCGACGCGGCGCAGGCGTTCAGCACGACGACATCCGGCGAAAATGTTTTCAGATTTTGAAGCACCCCCTCGTACCAGACGGTATCGCCGGCGATATAAAGTGTCTTTTCCTGAGGCGATTTAAAGACCAGTCCGCTCGACGGGCCGCACGGTCTCTCCTCGCCGTGTGACGCGCTTGTGCGGTAGACCGTTCCGCGGCCGAACCGGACACCGCCGTCTTGAAGATAACCGACTTCAATAAACCGGTTCTCCCGTAACAGTGCGGCTTCTTCCCCGTTCTGCACATAGATCGGCGTTCTCTTGTTCAGCATCGGGCCCAGCCGGCCCGTCCGCATATCCATATCGAAGTGGTCCGGATGCAGATGGGTCAGCAGGTAAAAATCGATTCCCGAGAGAACGCTTTCAACCGGTTCCGGCAGATCGGCAAGCGGCATCGGGGCGTCGTACATCGAAGGATCAACGTCGGCGCCGGGCTTAAACGGCGTCTGCGCGAAGGAACCCATTTCCCCTTTCGGCGCCAGCCAGGGATCGATTAAAAAAGTCTTGCCGGCGTATTCGATTTTTAACGTCGCGTTTCGGATCTGCTGAATAATCATCATTTCTCCTCAAATGAAATGCTTCGGGTCTCCTGTTTGCCGGAGGGATTTGCCCTCCGGCTTGGGACTCTCCCTATTCTTTCGCCAGCTCCGCACCGGCGTTCCAGGCTTTTGCGAACTGTTCGCCGGTTTTGTAGTAGGACATCCCGAATTGATCGAAGATGACGGCGTTTAGTTTTCCCGCGACAACTTTGCCGTTTTCATCGAGGACCTTTTCGTCCGCATTGACGTTGAGGATCCGGCCGGTCACGATGCTTCCTTCCGGCACTTGGCGTTCTTCGAGCAGCTCGCATTCCATGGTCAGGGGAAATTCCTGAATGACGGGGGCGTCGGCATACGCGCCCTTCACCGCGTGCATTCCCGTCCGTTCGAATTTATCGGCGACTTTGTTCCCTGACACGATGCCGAAATAATCGGCCTGTTTGATATGGTCCGTGTCCGCGAGCGCGACGGAAAACGCCTTTCTGAGCCGAATGTTCGCCAGCGTCTTGCGGTCCGACCCCATGTTCAGAACGATCTTTTCGCCGGTACTGATGTTCCCCCACGCCAGGTTCATCACGTTCACTTTCCCGTTTTCATCGTAGGTTCCTATCATAAGAACCGGCATCGGAAATACAGCCGGCAGAACCCCCAAATCTTTGCGCATGGTGAAATGCTCCTTTCGGTGTTTCTTTTCAGTCAACGGTTTCTTTTTTCCCGTTCAGCAAATGACCCCGTCGCTGTGGGTGAACTGTTCGAGCGAATTCTCCTTCGCCTGAACACAGATGAACTGCAGTTCCCCGGCGCCGGCATTTTCGATCGCCCGAACGGCGTCCGGCGCGACCCGTACCGCGGAACCTTCCGAAACGGCGATCCGGTCCCCGTCAATGGTGAGAACCCCTTCCCCCTTCAGGATAAGATAAACTTCCTCGTTCTGCTTGTGTTTGTGGTTGAACGGCATCTTAAACCCTTTGGGGACGACGTTGACCGAAACCTCACAGCCTGTCAGCCCGAGCGCATCCTTTAAAAAGGCCTTTCCGAATTCCCGTTCGGCGATTTCCGCCATGGTTCCAAGTTCCGCGGTTTGATAATTTTTCATCATTCACTCCTTCTGTTAAAACGGACTCGGGATATGCTCCGTCGGTATTCCCCCCTTTTGCCAGGGGCCGATTTCACTTGAACCTATTTTCCCTGCAATTTCAAAATCGCGGCGGCGATCTCTTCCCGCTTTGCGTAGATCGGGTCCGGGGTGTCGGCGAACCGGTCGATCGCGGCGGAGACGGACGAAAGATCAAATATCTTTTCCAGGTCAGCTTTCTCTTCGGCCGTCAGGAGGTCCGACTTCTCATCGGCCAGGCCGCGGAGCATGACGAGCATTTCATAATCCTCGTTCCCTTCCCGAAGCTCTTCCCAGCGGAGACTGGAGACCGGGTCGTCGTCGATGTATGAACTTGTCTTTTCCGCATCGGCGGCGGCCAGCGGAGGATAGATGAGCCGTCCGTCCCCGTTTCCCCAGGGGGAACGCGTTCCCGGCGCGGTTCCGTAACCGGTAACGTAACTCATCGGATCGAGATAGGGATTCTGGAGGCTGTCGGGGAACGCCGCCCCGCTCGTCCAGTAGTTTGCCGACCAGATGAGGGTTCCCGAAATGCCGCGCTGATACGCCTGCCAGAGCCAGACACGGAGTTCGTGCGCGGGGTAATCGGTGAACTCGGTGGCGTACGGATGAATCAGCCCGGTGCAGACATACCACCAGAACCGTTCCCCTTTGGCCATCCGTTTCCGGGCGCTGTCTTCGGAATAGAGCGAAGAAAGGGGGCACCAGATATCGATGTTTGTTCCCTTCCGGTCCAGAACGCCGCAGAACCCGTCGGACGGCTCCTCGGTCAGCATCCGCGCGATGCCCGGCGCGTATTTCTTCAGTCTCGCGAATCCTTCGGCGACGAATTCATAGTCCTTCTCGGCCGGTTCGTCGAACCAGTAGACATACACCTTGTCGAGCGCGCCGAGTTCCCGCAGGTGGGCTTCCAGTTTCTTTAGGAAATCGGAAAACATCGATTCATACTCCGGCGTCCCCTCCTCGAAATTGAGGATTTTCCCGGGATGGCGGTCGAAAAAGGTTCCGCCGCCCATTCCCGGAATGAAAAGCATCATCGTGTTGAAATGGTACTTTTCGAAAACGCTTTTGTATTCCCGGTCGAATTCGGTAAAGTCGATCTCGCAGCTGGGCGGGTCCGCCTCGGGCTTCCAATGGGTGACATACGAGGTGAATGGGATCGGGTTGTAGGGCGAGATTCTGTGTTCGCTCATGTTTTTGAGGTATTTCTCAAAAACTTCACGGCGTTCCTCTCCCGTCCCGCAGCGGTGGTAGCGGAAGATCAGGTCCGGATTCAAACCGTAGGCGGTTTCCGCACGTCCTTCCGCCGGAAGGGTGAAATCCCAGACTTCCAGCGAAAACGGAACCGACGCGGTAAAGTCTCCTCCGCCTTCTCCGAGCGTCAGCGTCCCGGAATAGGTCCCGGCGGGAACCCCTTCCGGAATATGGACGGTCACATAGAGCGGCTGGTTCTCTCCCGCGCCGACCTCAAGCGGGGCGCCGAGACCGTCCGACCCTTTCTCCAGCGGAACCAGCGCGTCCGGATACCAGCCGGGCAGAGATGTCGCGTCGGTCGGCTGCGAAACATAATGGTAATAGGCGTAACGGATCTGAATATTCTCTTTCGGGATCACTCCGTTTTCCGGTCCGGTCAGGTCGGTGACACTCGCTGAGAGGCCGGACAAGTTCCGCTTTTCCGGCCGGACGACGATCTGGAACGACTCGAAATCGTTCCGGGGCGCTTTGATCAGAATCGGAGACGCCGGCTGATAACCGATGATCTTCGGCGCTTTGAAGACGCGCCGGTCCCCGACCGCCCACGAAAGGGTGACTCCTTCCGGTTTCGCCGCCCCTTCGATCTCCGATGTGAAATACTGAACCTCGTTTCGGATCAGATTCTTCTCCTTCGGAGAGAGCTGTTCCCAGGCTTCCGGCGAAAATTGGGGGCCGTCGCCCCGGAGCGAAACGCCCTGTCCGCCGAAAAGACCGGCAAACAGAAACGCCGCGGTGAAAAGAAAAAAGAACGACCGCTTGAAGAAATGATTCATTTTGTCCGACTCCTTGTTTTCCCGAGCTTGCTGCGGGTTGTTGGTTCAATGACGCGGTATCGGTCCGGGAAGGGGAAACCGCCGGTGACCCCATCATTTTACACCTTCCGGACCCGCTTTTCAAATTCAGGGAAGACCGGCGGAACTGTCCCGGCGAATTCCGCGATACCGCCCGAAAATGAAAAAGGGGAAGAAGCGCCCTTTTCGCTTCTTCCCCTGAATGCGGGATTCGTCCGAACTCCGTCCGGGCGTTATTCCCACTCGATCGTCGCGGGCGGTTTCGGGGTGACGTCGTAGACGACGCGGTTGACGCCGGGAACCTCGGCGGTGATCCGCTTTGAAATCGCGTCGATCGTCTCGAAGGGGATCCGGGTCCAGTCGGCGGTGACGAAGTCGCCCGTCGAAATGCAGCGGACCACAATCGTCGATTCGTAGATACGGGAGCCGTCACGGACCCCGACGCTCTGAATCGGCAGAATGACGGCGAACGCCTGCGAGACCTTGTTGTAATACCCCGCCTTGCGGATCTCTTCCCGAACGATGGCGTCGGCCTCGCGCAGGGTGTCGAGCTTCTGTTTGGTGACCTCGCCCAGGCAGCGGACCGAAAGGCCGGGGCCGGGGAAAGGATGACGTTCGATGATCTCCGCCGGAAGACCGAGCTCGCGGCCGACCTGGCGGACGTCTTCTTTGTAAAGGTCGCGGAGCGGTTCGACCAGTTCGAATTCAAGGTCATCGGGCAGGCCGCCGACGTTGTGGTGGAACTTGACCATTCCGGCGGGCTTGTCCGGCGTGCCGCCGCTTTCGACGATATCGGGATAGATCGTTCCCTGGGCCAGGAACTTGGCGCCGTTCACCTTGGCGGCCTCGTCGGCGAAAACGTCGATGAACTCTTTTCCCACAATCTTCCGCTTCTGCTGCGGATCGGTGACGCCCGCCAGTTTCGCCAGGAAACGGTCCTCGGCGTCGACGACGACCAGTTTCGAATCGAAGTTCTTCTGAAAGACGTCGGCGACCGATTCGATCTCGCCTTTTCTCATAAGACCCGTGTTCACGAAAATGCACGTCAGCTGGTTCCCGACCGCTTTGGCGACCAGCGCGGCGGTGACGGCGGAATCGACTCCGCCCGAAAGTCCGCAAACCACCCGTTCCGAACCGATCTGCTTGCGCAAACCGGCGATTGACTGCTCAACGAAGGCCTTGAAATCTGCCATGACCTGACTCCTCTTCAAACTTCGATCTGTGGGAACCGGACGCTTCCGCGCCCGGCCAAAAAAACATTTTAACGGGTTTGGCGGTTTTATTCCAGACGGGGGAGCGCTGAAATCAGGGAAAATCCGAAAATCGTCCCGTCCGCGGGCCGGGCAGACGGGCTTCGCGGTTGCGGCCATCGGCCCGCGGCTTTACTATTGAACCGGTTTTCGGTATAACCGGACTGTCCGGTCTCTTAGCGTACCCATCCCTTTGAGGAAAGGAAAAAAGATGAAAAAATTTTCCCGAAGAGCCTTTCTAAGCGATTCTTTTCTGGCCGCGGCGGCAATCTCCGTCTTCGACCCGGTCTCCGTTCCGCAAAAGGCACGCGCCCAGGATCGTCCGCACGGTCCGAATGAAACGCTCGGTGTCATGCTGGTCGGATGCGGCGGCCGCGGTTACGACCATACACTTGAATACCTTAAAGACAGCCGAACCCGGATTCTTGGCGTCTGCGATCCCGACCCCGCCCATTCGGCCCGTATCGCCGACTACATTGAGGAACGGACACAGAAACGCCCGTTCGAGATTCGGGACATGCGCGAAGGATTCGACGACAGAAACATCGATATTGTCAGCTGCGCCGCTCCCAATCACTGGCACGCCCTCTGCGGAGTTTGGGCGATGCAGGCGGGGAAAGACACCTACCTTGAAAAACCGATCTGCCATAACGTCCGTGAAGGTCAGGCGCTCGCCGCTGCCGCCCGGAAATACGGCCGCTGCTGTCAGGTCGGCACCCAGGGCCGCTCCTATTCGGCGGTTCGGCAGGCCGCGGCATACGCAGCCGGGGGGAATCTCGGTGAAATCAGCCTGACCCGCGGAGTCTGCTACAAGCGCCGGCGGTCAATCGGAGCGCTCGGCGCCTATCCGGTTCCGGAGGGAGTCGATTACAGCCTCTGGAGCGGTCCGGCGCCGGTCGTCGATCCGATGACCCGTCCGAAACTCCATTATGACTGGCACTGGCAGCGTCTCTACGGCAACGGCGATATGGGGAATCAGGGAGCCCATGAAATCGATCTCGCCCGCCTCTTTTTGGGCGAAACCGAATTCCCCGCCTCGGTCATCTCCTACGGCGGCCGGCTCGGCTATCAGGCCGAACGGAACGACGACGCCTACATCGACGCGGGCGATACCGCCAACACCGAAGTCTCCATTTTCGGTTACCGCAGCGGCCGTTCCCTGGTGTTTGAAACACGCGGTTTGGAGACTGACCCGCTGCTGGACGCCAAAATCGGCGTGATTGTTTACGGTTCGGAAGGGTTCATTGTTGAATCGGACTACGGACTGGCGGCGGCATTCGACAACGACGGAAACGAGACTGCCCGGTTCACCGGCGGTGACGACAACGATCATTTCCGGAACTTCGTCGACTGTGTCGCGAACAGGACCCCTGAAAAACTCAGCGCCGATGCCCGGGTCGGACTTCTTTCCGCCGGACTGGCGCATCTGGGGAACATCTCGTATTACATGGGAGAAGAGAACCGTGTTTCTCCCGCCGAGGCCGAGCGCGTCATTTCCGGCATTCCGGGGCAGGACGACAACATCGCCACGCTCCGCCGCACGTTCGATCACCTGGCGGCAAACGGTGTCGACCCGGAAAGGACCCCCATCTCAATGGGTGCGAACCTCAAATTCGATCCCGACAGTGAATCCTTCGTCGGCAACAGCGCCGCCGACGCCATGCTCACCCGCGACTACCGGGACGGGTTCGTTGTTCCGAATCCCGAAAACGTCTAATCGGACGGCGGAAGAGCCCGGGGGCCCCGCCCGGCGCTTACCGTCCCTTACCGTCGGGGCGGGGTCGGTTTTCGGAGGAGAAAAAAGGCGGCCGGTTACGCCTGCCGGAGAATATACGGTCTGATTTCGACGCCGCGGCCTTGGAGGTACTCTTTGATCTCCCGAACCGTGTAGTTCCGTTCGAGCCTGGGCGAATAGAGCATCGAACTGATAATTCCCGCCGATGCCTGCGTTTGGGTAAAGACGTCGTAAAGATGTTCCGGCTTCCCGGCGCCCCCCGAGGCGACAATGGGGATTCGGACGTTTTCCGCGATCAGCCCGGTGATTTCGAGATCGTAGCCGTGATGCGTGCCGTCGTTATCGATGCTGTTGACCACGATTTCGCCCGCTCCCAGCCCGGCGCCCCGCCTCGCCCATTCCAGGGCGTCCATGCCGGTAAAGACCCGGGCGCCGTCGATCGCGATCTCGTAGCCGGACGGAATCTTCCCGCTCTTCGGGACCCGTTTGACCTGCATGCTCAGAACGATGCACTGGCTGCCGAACTCCTTCGCCCCCTGCGCGATGATCTCCGGGTTCCGCACCGCCATCGAGTCGACGCTGATCTTTTCGGCGCCCGACTTTAAAACGTTGTACATGTCGGTCAGATTCCGGATTCCGCCGCCGACGGTGTAGGGGACGAAAACCTCCTTGCCGACCGCTTCGACCAGATTCAGATCGATCGGCCTCTTTTCAGCGCTCGCCGTCACATCGTAGAAGATGAGCTCGTCGATCTGCATCTCGTAGATCCGTTTGGCGGCGGTGACGGCGTCTTCAATATCGATGTTGTTCTGGAATTGGCTCGCCTTGGTGACCTTGCCGCCGATCACGTCAAAACAGGCGATCAGTCTGTTGGCTAACATTGATTCGCCGCTCCCCCGCAAAAGTTCTTTAAGACCGTCAGACCGACCATGCCGCTTTTTTCGATGTGGCATTGGCTGGCGTAAATGTTCTCACGCCGGATCATGGCGCAAAACTCGCCGTCGTAATCGGCGGCCGCCAGCAGATCCGCTCCGTCGGCGGGCTTGGCGTAATACGAATTGACGAAGTAGAAGAACTCTGTCTCGTTGAGTCCGCGGAGGAGCGGGTCGTCCCGTTTCCAACTCAGACGGTTCCACCCGATCTGGGGGACCCGGACGTTCTTTTCATTGAACTTCACGACGGTTCCCGGAATCCACCCCAGGCAGTCCGTGTCATCCTCTTCGCTGTGTTCAAAGAGAATCTGTAGCCCCACGCAGATCCCCAGAAACGGAATTTTTTCTTTTAATACAAGTTCTTCAAGTTTCGGCATGACGCCGATCTCGCGCAGTGAGTCGAGTGTCGCCTTCGCCGACCCGACGCCTGGCAGAATCACCGCCGAGACGCCCGCGAAATCGTCCGGACCGCCGATGTATTTGCATTCCACGCCGATCTTTTCACACGCGTTCATCACGCTGTGTGAATTTCCCGCTTTGTAGTTGATGATGCCGATCATTTCAAAACTTTTATCTCTGGACTGACGATGCGCCGTTCCCCGCTGCGGGGGAGCCGTCGGAAGCGAATGGCCGACCAGTTTATTTTAGCGGGCCGCCCTCTTTGCGCCAGGCGGGTGAAGCCGCGTTTTCGGCGGTTTGAGGGAAATATTCTTGTCAAACGCCCGAAAACGGGTAGAATAGCCTCCGGGAGGCGTCTGCGGTATTATGCGCGCTTATGCCAGTGTAAGCGCGGCTGATAGAAGATCGGCCGTCTTCTGCGATTCCAGAAGTTTTCACCGAACCGGACTGTAAATCGATGCGTATTCTACTGACGAACGACGACGGCATTCTTTCGATCGGACTGGCGGCGATGGCGGGGGTTCTCCGCCGATTCGGCGAGGTCTGTATAGCAGCTCCCGCAACCGAACAGAGCGGGGTGGGGCAGGGGATCACCTTTCTGAACCCGCTGACGGTCAAAAAGGCGTACCGCCGCGGCAAGTTCTGGGGGTTCGCGGTCGAGGGGACCCCGGTCGACTGCGTGAAGATCGGGATCGCCGAACTTGCCGGGTGGCGGCCCGATCTGGTGGTGAGCGGGATCAACAACGGTCTGAATGTCGGAATCAACGTCCTCTATTCCGGTACCGTCGCCGCTGTGCAGGAGAGCGCATGGCAGGGAATCCCGAGCGTGGCGGTTTCGACCCAGTTTTCGGATCTGCGTCCCGGCGCGCCGATCGACCGCGTGGCGGAACTCGCCGGAGTGCTGATCGGGCGGCTCCTGGAACACCCCTGCGAACCGGGGACGTTGTACAACGTCAACATTCCGTTCGCGGCGCTCAAAGACGATGCCGACCGGACTCCGGCGATCGTGCCGATCGACGTGACTCCGCATTGGGGCTCCTATGAAAAACGGCACGATCCGATCGCCCGGCCGTATTACTGGCTGTCGGACCGGCCGAATCCGAATCCTTCGGAGCCGACCGGCGCGTCGACCGATTACGATGCCGTCGCCTCCGGCCGGGTCGCGGTGACGCCGATGAGAGTCAATCCGACCTGCGGCGCCCTCCTGAACGAGATGAAATCGTGGGATCTGGCGCCGAAAGAGGGATTCAGGTTTTCGGAAGAGATCGATCCGCGGCAGCTCGATTTCCGGTTCATCCGCTGGATAGACCGTACTGCCGACGATCTGCGGACCGCGCGGTAAAAGACGCGGGTCCGTGTTCAGAGAGAATAAAAAGCGGGAAGACCCGGGTTCGGGGCTTCCCGCTTCTTCGTTCGGGCCGGGGCCGGAGCCGGGGTCAGAACTTGTAGATCATATCGCACGCGAGAGTGAACTGGTCGTCGTGCGCCAGGCCGTTGCCGAACATTCCGTCGTATCCCGACGCGTCCGCCATATGCGCTTTGTCATAGCGGATTTCAGGACGGATCGCGAAGTTGTCGCAGGCGGTCGGCATCCAGTTGACGCCGGCCGAGATTTCCAGAATTTCCATCCCGTCCGTCTCGTCAGTGTCGACTCCGCGCTGCCATTCCATACGGGTTCCGAGTTTCCAGTTCGGGGAAAGCGTGTAGTAGAGGTAGGTTCCCCAGGACTGGTATTTTATGTTGCCGTAATACTGCGCCAGGTCGTTGAGCGTCGCGCTGGTCCCCCAGGACCCTCCGCCTTCGCCGTCGAATTTCCCGCAGTTGAACAGGAAGGCGGCGCCCCAGCAGTTGCCGAGGTTGGCGGTCAGCACAACGTCGTTGCGGAACAGATCGCCGCCGGTCCCGCCCATCGCGCCGTCGCCGGCCACGAAGGCGTATTTCAGGGAAACCCAGTCGCCGTTGTACAGCTTCACACCGCCGGTGATCAGGCTTTCGTCATAGCCGCGGCTGAACATGTTATTTTCGCCCATGACCCAGCCGAGCGACCACTCCATGTTCTGAATGCCGCAGAAAGTGGCGATCGCGCCGGTGTGCGTCACCGGGGTCATTTCGAACGTGCGGCTGTAGGTGTAGAAGAACCGGCTGTCGCCCGGGCCCTCATAACCCATGAGCGAGTAGAACCGGCCGGCCTTGAACTTCCAGTTATAGGCCGAAAGTTCGCCGTAGAGCTGCGGCATGGCGCCGGCGTAATTTTCGCGCTCGCGGTCCGAAAGGTCCGCGACACCGTTGTAGTCCGATGAACGGTGGCCGGTCGCCCAGTCGCTGTCCAGTCCGGTGTAGCCGCGGAACAGGTGTCCTTCGCTCCCCCAGAGCGCGTCGGTTCCGAATCCCCAGTCGAAGACGCCATGTCCGGTCTGCGCCTTTTTGAAGGCACGGAGATAGGCGGTGTTCAGCTGGATATCACGGTCCGAATTGCAGCCGACCATGTTGTAGGTGGCGCCGTGCGTGTTCATGATGCTGCCGCCGTTCACAAAGCCGCTGAACTCAATGATGTCCCAGGCAGAATTTGTGTCGTGTTTGACGATGTTCGCGATCGTCCCGGTTTTCGCCGAGTCGGCCGGTGCCGCCGTCGGGATGTCGGTATCGACCGCTTCGATCGCGGCGGCTGTGGCTGAAGAATCGGTCGAGATGAATCCGCTGTCTTCGTCAGCCATCGTTATGCTCGCCGCTCCGAAGACCGCGGCGAGCAACAGTGTCCGTCCAAAGATTCTTTTGACTTCCATGTTTCACCTTCCTTAGATAGAAATTACAAGGGGCGCGGTTTCTCGCTCGCAGCGCGGGTTTTGCGGGATTCGCGATCCGTGCGAACCTTGCCCCTTTTTAGGGAACAACTGATTTCCCCAAAAGTATCGGAAAGGGATGTAGAAACGTTATTCACAAAAAAACGAATCAGACGGTTTTTAACAATTGGCCGTACAGGTAGTGACAGTGATACCAGTCGTTCCAAACATACCTGATGTACCGTTAATGCGCATTGTTCCGGTTAGGCAAGATAGATAAAGTTTCGGCGCGCTTTTTTCCCTTTCTCCTGGGAGATCGGCCCGCAAGGCCGGCGTCGGGGGGGTATTTTAAAAATCGGTATCCCGGTCATAATAGGCGGAAGTATCCCGCGCCGGGAGACGCGCCTGTTGCGGCGCTTTCGGGCGGGAGGTTCGGAGTGTTTGATTTCGCATGTTGCGGTTCCCCGCGGCACGGTTCCGCGGGAACCACCGGATAAGTTCAATTCCAGAAAGGACGATTTTCCATGTCGATTCCGCTTGCCAGTCCCCAAAAACCCGTTTCTGATGTTAAAAAGGTCGCTATCCTCTTCTCCGGCGGGCCCGCCCCCGCCGCCAATGCGGTGATCGGAAGCGCTGCCGCCTGTTTCCAGCAGGCCGGTGTCGAGGTCTACGGGATGAAGCACGGGTACACCTACCTGGCCGACTATAAGGACGGCGACGTCCTCAAAGAAGGGGAAGCCTATATCCGGCTCGACAAGGAAAATCTCGAAGGGCTCCGGACCGAACAGGGCATCTGCATCGGAACCGCCCGCGTCAATCCCGGAAAACATCTCAAGACCCACGCCGATCTGCGCGATCCCGAAAAGACCGCACCCCTGATGACCGTCTATAAGGCGCTCTGCTCGATGGGGATCGACGCGCTCGTCTCGATCGGCGGTGACGACACCCTGACCACCGCCGCCAAGTTCAAGCTCTTCATGGACGATCTTCCGGCGGACCAGAAACGGCTCAAGATCGTTCATCTGCCGAAAACGATCGATAACGACTACGAGGGGATCCCGTTCACGTTCGGTTATTTTACCGCCGTTGAAATGCTTGCGAAACAGATCCGGAACCTTCTGGCCGACTCGCAGGCCGCGGGCGGCGGCTATATCTGCCAGCTGATGGGCCGTAAGGCCGCGTGGCTCGCCTACGGCGCCGCGGTCGCCGGCGAAGCGAGTCTCGTGATCGGGCTTGAAGACATGTGCGAGGAGTGGCAGACGAAGGAAGAGACGATCGATCCCGAAACGGGAAAGGTCATTACCGATGCCGAAGGGAAGCCGCTCATGCGGACCGTCTTCGATATGAAGAAGGTCGTCGATCACTGCGTCGACGTGATTCTGGCCCGCGAAGCGATGGGGAACGAAAGTTTCGTCGCCATCATCTCCGAAGGGATCGCCGAATTTCTCCCGATCGCCGAAATCCGCAAATGCATCTCCGACGACGAATACCGCTCGCTCAAGCCGGATTCGTTCGGGCATTTCCCCGTCTCGCAGCTCAAATACAGCAGCCGCCTGGGCCGCCTGATTGCCGAAGAGTACAAAAAACGGACCGGGAAACCCCGCAAAATGGTCGGGCTCCAGTTCGGTTATGAGGTCCGGTGCAACGCTCCGACGGCGTACGATGTCATTCTGGGAAGCCAGATCGGGGTCGGCTGTTACCGCGCCCTCTGCGAAAAGAATATCAGCGGCGTCATGATTTCGGTACAGGATACGATGAACCTTTCGTTCCCGCCGTTCGAAGATCTTATCGACATGGGCAGGCTCCGCGCCTACCAGCGTCCCGTCAAGGTCGGCAGCGACCTGCACAAGATGGCGCGCTATCTGGAAGCCTGGACCGAATGAAGACGTTTTGTTCCCGAAATTTCAGCCGGGGGCTCTTTACTCCGGTAGATTTTCTGGTATAATGCGGCTGAAATTTGAGGCGGGGGAGTTTGCCGCTCCCCCAATTCATAAGTCCTTACCGGGCAATTCTCCTGGACCACCCCCCCCTTCCCCTTTCCGGTCTGGTGATTGCCCGGTTTTTTATTGATATAATTTTCTAAATTACCTATTTTGTCATCAGCGCGAGGCCGTGTCCGTTGATTTCCATTCTCCCCTGCTACAGTCTCGAGGATTTTTCGATCTATCGGACCGCGAAAGAGGCCGATCAGATCTTCTCGGCATGGACCGCGCTCTACCATCCGGCGCTCATTCGGCATTTCGGCGCGCTTCCTTCGTGGGACCGAGCGGCAACGCCGTCTCCCGGCAAGAAACATGATCTGATCCTGATTCCTCCCTGTGCCATGGGGCAGGTTCCCCGCGACTGGCTCCGGCGCGCCGAAGAGACGGGGACGGTGATCATCAGTGATCGGCAGAACCGCGCCGAAATGACCCGTGCGTGTCTTGAAGCGTTCGATCTTGAACCGGCCGACGCCGAGGATGACGTCGAAACCTTCTACGCGCTGGGTTACAGCTATTTCGTTTCGGAACTCTTCTCGCGGAAACTCCGGTACATGAGCAACCTCGATACACAGGGATTCCGCGAAAACGGACTGGCCGCCGCCAAGGCGCTCGGGGCGGGGGATCGCGGGGAATTCGAAAAACGGATCCGCCGCGCGTTCGAGCTCCTGACCGAAGCGAAAGAGTACTTCTTTCCGAAGGCGATGAATCTGCTCGATCTGACTGTTGTCTCGCGCGGGACGCTCTCCCGGCTGGAGGAAACGCTTTCCCGGCGCGCAAAGCGGGATGAAGTGACGAATCTTCTCCTTCCGACACGGCATTTGGCGCTCCTGCGCGATGAGTTTCCGGATATCCTTTCGCTCCTCAAAGGGGAGATTGCCGCCGGCCGTGTGACTCTGATCGGCGGCGACTTGAACGAGTCCCCTCTGGGACTTCTGTCACCCGCCGAGACTGCGGAACGGCTTCTTCTGGGGTGGGAGCGGTACTACGAGATTCTGGGGACGGTGCCGCGCGTCTTCGGACGGTGCGAGGCGGGCTATTCACCGGTTCTGCCGCAGATTCTGGCCCTGGCGAACTGCAGAAACGCGCTCCTTTTTACCGACGACGGCTGGAAGGGGACCGATCAGGTGCAGAGCCGCGTCGACTGGAAGGCGCCCGGCCGCGTGAGGATCGGCTGTCTTTCGCGCCCGGCGTATGACGGGGGAAACGCCAAAGATTATATGCTCCTGCCCGACCGCGTCGGCTATTCGTCGAGCGGCGACCGCGCCCTTTCGGCGATCTACAAGCATCGCCCGGGAAAAGAATCGGTCTGGTTCGGCGATATGGCGCGTATGACAAAGTTCGCGCCGGTATTGGGAGAGGTCCTTTCGCTCGGCGAGTTCTTCAAAAAGACCGACGAAACCGGTGTCGGGCTCACGCTCGAAAAGGACGCGTTCCGAACAAACTTTCTGACCCGCGCCGCGCGGGACGGACGGCGGAATCCCGTTTCGGTCTGGCCGCTTCTGCGCACCCTTTCGGCGCGGATGAGCCGGACCGCGGCGCTCGCCCTTTTTGCCGGGCTTCGGCACGAATGCCGGTCGATCTGCGCGCTGGACGGGTTCGAAACGCTCCTCGGCGCCGCCGCGCCGCTCGACGAACTGAAAGACGATCTGGCCGAACAAATCTCTTTTCCGTGGCGCGCCGCGCTGGAGGGTTTTGAGGAGGACACGGAAAAGGCCCGTGCCGAAGAACCGATGCGCGCCGATGAGTCGCGGCGTATTGCGTGTCTTGCCGGAGCCGAACGCGTCATCGCCGATGCCGCGCCGGTCGCCGCGGCGTTCGCCCGCCTTCTGACCGGGGATCCCGCGCCGGGGAAGGGGATTCTGCTGGTAAATATGGCGCCGGTGCCGGTTATCTACGAGACCGACGGCGCGTTTGTCCGGCTGCCGGTTACCGAGGAGTATATCAGGACGCTCACCGCGCCGGGTCTGCGGCGTACGGCGGTGACGGTTCCTCCCTACACCGTTCTCGCCCTGCAAAAGGATGACGCGCCCCTGCCGCCGCCGGCCGATTCCTCGCCGAAGAGGAAAAATTTCCTCTCGCGCCTGGCCGGCAGGATCCGCGGTGAAGAGCCGACCGATCCGAACCGCATGGTGGAGTTCGAAACGGTCCGGTTCAAAGACGGGGTGACGGAACGCTTCTATACAATCCGCACAAACTATTTTACGATGAAAATCGACGCGGACACCGGTGAGGTGCGGTCGGTCCGCACGCGGATTACCGCCCAGATTAACGGCCGGCGCGGAATTCTGAATCAGCCGGGGATGGGGAACCGGATCGCCTGGCAGGCGGTGATGAAGCTTGCCGGGAATCGGCTGCGCGAGGATCATCGGAGCGAGCTTTCCGGCGCGTACGGCTATTCCATCATGTCGGCGGAGAAGATCGAAGTGCTCTCACCCGGTCCGCTTGAGGCGGAGCTCGAAATAACCGGTACACTGGTCGCGCCGAGCGGCGAACGCCTTGCGGGGTTCCGGCAGCGGATCGGCGCGCGCCGGACAAGCCGCATGATCGATGTCGAGCTGGAGTTCATTCCCGATGTATTGCCGGAAGACGCCCCGTGGGATGAGTATTACGGACTCCGCCTGGCATGGAACGATAACCTGGCGGATCTTCGCCCGGCGTGCCACGGCATCTTCTGGGAAACGACGCGCGACTTTTTCCAGGCGCCGGATCTCCTTGATATTCGGAGTGAAAAGGAGCTCGGGATTTCGATTCTCGGCGGCGGGCTTCCGTTCTACCGCCGGGTCGGCGCGCGCGGCGCCGATGCCGTTCTCCTGACCCGCGGCGAAGAGGGGCGCGTCTTCCGGTTCGCGGTCGGCATCGACCTGGCCGATCCGCTCGCGGAGGCGAGGCGCCGCGCGGCGCCCGAGCCGATCGTGCTCGATGATGTTGAGGTGAGATCGCCGGGAGCCGAGCGCTTTCTCGACGTTTCTCCCGCGTCGGCGGCGGTCATCGACTTAAAGCCGGTTTATGAACCGGCGGAAGAGGGAGCTCCGGAATCGGCGCGTCTGGCGGGTTTTCGCGTCCTGCTGCACGAGACGCGCGGCAGGGATACCGAAGTCCGTCTTGCCTCCCGGTTCCCGATCCGTTCGGCCGGGCCGGTCAATCTTTTCGATCAGCCGGCGGGTGAGTCTTACCAGCCGATCGATTCCCATCTGCTCAAATTTGATCTTGATGCCGGCGGGATTCTCGCGGTACGCATTGACGTCGATTTCGACGCGCTCGCCGCGGAGAGCTGAAAAAACGAAATGTTGGGAGTACGCGCGGTGAAAAGCGCCGTCACTTGATCCCGGCGGTCCCTTCGCGCGCGGCGATCTCGTCGACCCGCGCCGGAAGGGCGGCCATGTCGCGGCTGTCGGGAAAGCGTTCGGCGGCGCGGGCCGCGATCGCCCGCGCCGATTCGGTGTCCCGGTTTTCCAGGTAGATGTCGGCCAGAGTCCGGTAGAGAGCCGGATCGTCCGGATTCTGTTCGATCGCCGCTGTGTAGCAGTCCGCCGCCTGCCGGCCCCGTCCCAGATGACGGCATGCCTCGGCTTTTCCCAGCAGGACTTCGACCGGCTGGCTCCGGCTCGGATAGAGGCGGCCGAGCTCCTCCCAGACCGCCAGCGCGGCCCGGTCGTCCCCGAGCTCCCCTTCAAGCACCGCCAGACTCCTGATCAGATTCTTGTCGTTCGGCGCCAGCCGGAGCGCGCGGTGGTAGTCGGCCAGCGCCTCGTCCTTCTTGCCGATCTCCTGACAGACCATCGCGCGGAGCTGCCATCCTTTGTACCGGCGCGGAGTCAGTTCGATCATCTTGTCGGCGTAGTGGAGCGCCGAAGCCGCCTGGTCCGATTCGAGAAACTTTTCGGCGAGCGATTCGCAGATTGCCGCCCGCTCCTCAGGAGTGCCTTCCCGGCCGGCGGCGTCGGTTAAAACATGAACGGCATCGTTCTTTTTGCCGTTGCGCCAGAGTATTTCGCCGTAGTAGCGGCGCGAAAGGAGATCGTTTTCGTCGCTTTTGATCGCCTGAACGAACTTTTCGGCGGCCAGGTCGTATTCACCCCGTTCGAACGCGGCGACCCCTTCACGGCCGAGTTCCGGCCGGCGGGAGTCTTTCGAGCCGCGGCTGTGGAACGGGGGGATCCCCTGACAGCCCAGGATCAGGCACAATACCGCCGCCAGGAGCGGGTGAACCGCTCCGGATGAGTGAGTTTTCGGGAGGATTTCGGTTGGCCGCATTCGATTGGTTCCCCTTTGCCGACAGACGGATCCGTGGAAGGTTACTCTTTTTCCGCGGTTCGTACAACCCCCAAAGCGGTTAAATTCGTTAAAATCGCGGAGAAAGATGGAACTTTTTACGTCTTTGCCGATACCGATTGTTGACGATCCAAATTCCCTATTTTAATATATATTAGGGGGGGAATTGTCCTTTTGGGCCGTTTGGGGGAGCGATTCGGTATGATGTCAAACGATCCAAAGTCGGCGCCCCGCGCGGGTGAGCGGTGAGTACTTGATATGAGCAGTTCTGATAACAATACCTGGACGGTGATGTCGATCATCTTCATTGTTCTGACCTTGGGTCTGGGTATCGGGGAATATTTTACCGCCAAAGCCCTGCAGAAGAAAAACGCGGATCTCGCCAGCGCGCTGAGCGCATACAATTCCGGCGTCAGCGAAAACGCCACGCTCCTCGAATGGGACGGCCGGCTGAAAGAGACGCTCGGCTATTCCCCCGACATGAAGACCGAGGATATTTCGAAAGACCTCGAAGAGCGTCTCAAAGGGCTCGGCGGAGTTGACTATTCCAGTTGCGCCGATGCGATCCGCGGACTGGTCGGGGAGATCGGCCAGCGGAACGCCGACATTCAGCAGGCGAACGCCGACCGCGACCAGCATTTCATGACCGCCGCGGTCGAGGATGAACGCGCGGTTACCCAAAAGGCCGATTTCGATGCCGAAATCGACCGGATCACCGATACGAACAAAAAGGAGATGGTCGAAGCCGCCAAGGAGTATGATTCCCTTTCGGTTCAGACGGTCGACCAGGTGCGCGAGGTCGAGCAGGCGAAACGGACCGCGGCGGTGAACCGCGAGCACCTGAAAAAGCAGACCGCCGCCGCCGAGGAGTCGGTAAGGACGATCGCTGAAATCAACGCGGTTCTCCGTACCAGAATCGAGCAGCTGACCGACCCGTACTTCGAAGAGCCGGACGGCGTGGTGGTGTACGTTGACCAGGACGACCGTGTCGTGCGCCTGAACATCGGCAAGAGTCAGGGGCTCCGTCTTCTGACCAAGTTCGCCATCTTCGACGACAGCGCCCGCCAGCAGGGTGAAATCGCACCGAAAGGGGCGGTGGAGGTGATCCGGTTCGTCGGGGACGACCAGTCGGACGCGCGGATCATCGACGATGAGGCGACGCTCAGAAGCGTGATCCGCTCGGTCGACAGAGACGGCGCCGCCGAACGCGTTCTCGAAGCCGAAATGACCGACCCGATCGCGCGCGGGGATCTCGTCTACACGCCCCTCTGGCAGAGGGGGGAACGGATCGGCTACGCGCTTGACTATTACCTCGATGTGGACGGTGACGGAGCCGACGATCTGGATCTGCTGGTAAACATCATCAACGCGACCGGCGGCGAGGTCGACGCGTGGATTGACAGGAACGGCGAGCTGCGCGGGAAGATCACCACCGATACCACCTATCTGCTTGAGAGCAACACGCCGACCGATGAGGCTCTCGACGCGGCGGACGCTTCGGAAGAGGTGCGCACCGCGGTGAAAGAAGCCCGCGCAAAACTCACCGAAGAGGCGCGGCTTGACGGTCTGCGTCCCATGAAACTGAACGAGTTCCTCCGGCGGAGCCACTTCCGTCAGACATCGGAAGTTGAGCGGTTCGAAGGACCCGGCGGACTCAGCGCCAAACCGGACACCACCCGTGTGCCGCTCATCCCGAACAGTGCGGCGCCTTCGGTCTTTAACCTGAACCCCGATCAGGTGAAAATCGATCCGGAAAGTACGCCGCCCGGCTCTCCGCCCTCCGCAGACGCCGAAGCCCCGGGCGACGGCGACGACGCGCCGGTCTTCCGGCGCCGCGAGCCGAAAGACCCCTGACCTCTTGCGGCGGACCCCAAGTTAGAAACCGAAGCTCCCAGCAGTAACGAAACGGCAGCAATATGAGTAATTCCGGCAGCAACACCTGGACGATCGTCGGGCTCGTCTTCTTCACCCTGGCCCTGGCTCTGGGGATCAGCGAGTATTTCACCGCGATGGCTCTCTACAGCGCGACGGTGAAGGAGAAGGATTACAAAGCCCTCACAAGTCAGCTTAGCAGAGACAATGACGCGCTTAAAAAAGACGCCGAGACGCTTGGCGCGGCGATCGGAACCGGCGGAGATCCTTCCGATTCCGAGGCGGTTGTCAGCGGCGCCGCTGCGAGCCTGAAAAGCGTTGCCGGCGATCAGTCCGAAGCGCCGAAGTCATGTCTTTCGGTGATTGAAGGCCTTGTCCGGAATTTGAAAGAGAAGGATTTTCAGCTCGACAAGGCGACAAAGGACCGTAACTCATACAAACTCATCGCCGATACCGAGACCGACAAGGCTGATACACAAAAAGAGACGTTCGACGCCAAAACCGACGATCTGAACAACACAAACGACAAGCGCCAGGAAGACGCCGAAAACCGGTATAAGGATCTGCAGGCGCAGAAGACGCAGCTCGAAAAGGCCGTTGCCGAAGTGAAGGCGGACGACAAGGCCCTCATTGACAAGCTCGAAACGCAGACCGCCGACGCCGAGGAGTCGGTGAAGATGATCGCCAACATCAACGCGTCGCTGCGCGACCGTGTCGATCGGCTGACCGATCCTCTGACCGAAATTCCGGACGGGAAGATCGTCTACGTCGATCAGCTCAACCGCGTCGTGTGGCTCAATATAGGCGAGGCGGACGGCGTCCGTCTGCTGACGACGTTCGGTGTCTACTCGAAGGATGCCCTGGCCAAGGGGGTTTTCGAGTCGAAAGGCTCGCTTGAGGTGATCCGTGTCGTCGACGCGCACGAGTGCGAGGCGCGCATTCTGAATGACGAGATGGAGGATCCGTTTGTGCCGGGCGACTACATCTTCACTCCGCTCTGGAAGTCGGGCGAACAGGTTAAGGTCGCGCTCGACTATTTCCTCGATGTGGACGGCGACAACAAAGACGACCTCGATCTGCTGGTCAACCTGATCAGCCAGAGCGGCTCATCGGTCAGCGCGTGGATTGACAGGGACGGTGAGATCCGCGGCCAGATCGATCCGGACGTGAATTACCTCATAACGAGCAATACGCCGATCATGTCGATTGTCGAAAGTGATCCGGACATGACCGACGAGATGAAAAACAAGGTCCGCGACGCGCACATGCATCTGCTCGACGATGCGAAGAAACAGAGCGTTCCGCTGATCTCGCTGGCGGACTTCCTCCGCGAGACGCACTACAAGCAGAGCGCGCGTGTTTCACGATACCAGGAACCGGGCGGCGTCAGGCAGACCGATAAGGGCGGGGTGCCGGTCACCTCGCACGCGAATATCGCGCCGATTTTCGATAAGAACACCAAGGACGCCAAGGTCAGCTCGTTCGGCGTGACCGCCCCGATCTACAATCCGCGCCGCGTCGACAATCCCGGTCCCTCGTCGGGGAAGGTGAGCGACGCCTATTTCCACCGCCGCAATACAAAGAATCTCTGAGAAGCATGTCTGTAACCCAACTGATGGAAAACGCGCGGTCTGTGTATGCCGCGCGTTTTGGCGTCGCGCCCGTCTGGCTGGCCGTCGCTCCCGGCCGCGTCAACCTGATCGGCGAACACACCGACTATAACGGCGGCTTCGTTTTTCCGATGGCGATTGAACGCTACACGGTGATTGCCGCCGGTCCGCGCCGGGACGCCTCCGGCAAGGCGCTCCTTTATTCCGAAATTTTCGATGAGTCCGGCGAGTTCAGCCTTGCCGAAAAGGACGCGCCGTCCGCCGAGGTCAGCTGGAGAAGCTACGTCGGCGGGACGGTCGCCTGCGCCCTCGAAAAAGGGCTTCGCCCGGAACCGTTTCAGGGGGCGATCCTTTCGGATGTTCCGCTGGGCGGCGGGCTTTCGAGCAGCGCATCGCTCGAAGTTGCCGTGGCCACACTCGTTGAAGCGGCGTCGGGCCGGACAATCGACCCGGTCGAAAAGGCGCTCCTCTGCCAGAAGGCGGAACATGAATACGCCTTCATGCCGTGCGGGATCATGGACCAGTTCATCTCGGCGATGGGGGAAGAGGGGCATGCCATGCTTCTCGACTGCCGGAGCCTTCGGCGGCAGTCGGTCCCGCTCGACAATCCGGATGTCGTGGTTCTGGTCATCAACAGCAACGTAAAACACACGCTTTCCGGAAGCGAATATCCCCAGCGGCGGAGCGACTGCGCGCGGGCGGCGCAGATCCTGGGCGTGGAGCTTCTGCGTGACGCCGACACGGCCGCGCTCGAAGGGGCGCGCAGCAGGATTGCGGCCGAGCCGGACGGGGAGCGGATCTACCGCCGCGCGCGGCATTTTCTGACCGAAGAGGAACGTACCGCGCGGTTCGCCGACGCGCTGCGCCGGGGCGATTACCCGGCCGCCGGACGCGAAATGTACGACGGGCACCGGTCGCTGAAAGAGGACTATGAGGTTACCTGTCCCGAGACCGACCTGCTGATCGATCTGGCGGCGCGGCTCGGGCTTGAAAACGGCGTTTACGGCGCCCGGATGACCGGCGGCGGGTTCGGCGGCTCGACCGTCACCCTGGCCGACAGGGAGAAGGCCCCCGCCGCGGCGCAGCGAATCTCCGCACAATACGAGGAACAGACCGGCATCAAGCCGTCCTGGTTTGTCACACGTCCCGCCGCGGGCGCGCATTTGATTGAGGAGTGAACCCATGAACCTGGTCGTCTGTTTCCGGGAAACGCCCGTTGATGAAAAGCACATCGCGCGAATCGCCTCGGCGTGGCCCGATGTGCGTATCATCAATACCGATCAGAAGGGGATTGCCGAGGCGCTTTTCGAGGCGGATTATTTTTGCGGCCATGCCAAGGTGCCGGTTCCGTGGGACGAAATCGTCGCGGCCGGCCGGCTCCGCTGGGTGCAGTCGTCGGCGGCCGGAATGGACTGGCTTCTGGTCCCTTCGGTGATCGGTTCGGATATCACCGTCACGACCGCCTCGGGCGTTCTCGCCGACCAGGTTTCCGAGCATGGGCTGGCGCTGACCCTCGCCTGGCATCGGAATCTCCGCTCGTTCATTCTCGACCAGGCGGCCGAGTCGGGGAACCCCGACTGGCGCGCGTTCAAACGGAAACCGACCCGTGACCTGACCGAAAAGACGGTCGGGATCGTTGGACTGGGGGGAGTCGGACGCCGCTTTTCGGAAGTGGTCCGTCCCTTCGCGCGGAAGATATGCGCCGTGGACCTCTATCCCGAAAACAAGCCTGGGACGGTCGACGAACTCTGGCCGGCCGACCGGCTCGACGACCTCCTGGCAGCGTGCGATGTCGTTTTCCTTTCGCTCCCCCTGTGCGAGGCGACCCGCGGGATATTCGGCCGCGAACGTCTGGCGCGAATGAAAAAGGGCGCGCTTCTGGTGAACATGGCGCGCGGGCCGCTCGTCGATTCCGGCGCGCTCGCCGAATCGGTCGCTTCCGGCCATCTTGCCGGTGCGGTGATGGACGTGACCTCGCCCGAACCGCTCCCGCCGGACCATCCGCTCTGGGATCTTCCCCAGGTGCTGATCACTCCCCACGTCGGCGGGCAGATCCGATGGCGGTTCGATGATGTGTGCGACATCTTCTGCGAAAACGTCCGCCGCTATCGGGCCGGCGAACCGCTGATCAACCGCCTTTCACCCGAAGGGAAACGGCTCGGGTTCCCCCTGCGCAACGGCGAGACCCCGCTCTGGATTGACCTGAAACAGCGGTATTCGACCCGCGGTTAAACTCCGCGCGCCCTCTTTTCCTTTTCCGATTCTTTCGGCGCGAGGTCTTGTCTTGCGGCGCGGCTCCCCGTAAAATGAGGGGAGGGTTGAAATCATGTTTCTTCGGCGCGCGGCTCCCGGCTCTTTCCGGCGCGGCGCGCCCCTTTCACGCATTGAGGAGAATAATATGCGCCGATTCCTTTCTGTACTCTTTCCCGCCCTGGCGGCTGTCCTTCTGTGCGGCGCGGCGGCTGCGGCCGACAGCGCCAAGGCCGGCGCTTCGATCCTGGCTGCCAATGGGCTGGTCGACGATCCCGCGTTTATGGTTCACAAGGAACTGATACGGCAGATCGACGTTGCTTCGGAGGCGTGGCGCGAGACGTATGAAAACGTCAAATCGATTGGCGATATCGAAAATTACCAGGCGGCGCACAAGGCGTTCTTCCTGAAGAATCTCGGCCGGCTCTGGGAGAAGACCCCGCTCAATCCCCAGGTGACCGGCGCGGTCAACCTGCCCGAATACCGGGTCGAAAAGATCATCCTTGAAACACAGCCGCACTTCTATGCGACGGGGACGATGTTCCTGCCGAACATCGAAAAATTCGCGCCTCCCTATCCCGGTCTGCTGATTGTCTGCGGGCATTGGCAGAACGGGAAAGCCGCTTATGATCACCAGACGCTCGCGGCGCTCGGCGCGATGAACGGGCTGGCGGTTTTTGTTTTCGACCCGATCGAACAGGGGGAACGGTTCCAGAATTTCGACGCGGACGGGAAGATGACTTTCTGGGGAACCGCGGCGCATAACATGCTCGGCGCCACGTCGATACTGCTCGGCCGGAACACCGCCACGTTTGAATATTGGGACAACGCCCGCGCGCTCGACTACCTGCAGTCGCGCGACGATGTGATCGCCGACCGGCTCGGTGTGGCGGGGAACAGCGGCGGCGGGACGCAGACCTCGTACTTGATGGCGCTCGACGACCGTGTCGCGTGTGCCGCGCCCTGCTGCTTCCTGACCGGATTCTACGGTCATCTGACCCATGTACTCAACCCGCAGGACGCGGAACAGAATATCTTCGGCCAGGTGGCGTTCGGGATGGATCATCAGGATTACCCGATCATGCGCGCACCGAAACCGACCCTGATGTGCTGTAAAACAAACGACTTCTTCTGCACCGATGACACATGGACCAGTTTCCGGTTCGCCAACCGTATCTATTCCCGTTTTTCGACTCCCGAGCGGCTCTCGATCGTCGAAATCGAAGGGGGGCACGGCTACTCTCCCGAAGTCTATAACGCTACGATCCGCTGGATGCTCCGCTGGCTGGCCGGCCGGACGGAACTGACCTATACAATCCATCCCGACACGATGGTGCCGATCTTCCCGGAAGAGCAGCTCAATTCGGTCGACGACCCGAAAGGGGTGATGTCCCTGCCGAACGCGCGCACCACCTACGATCTGAACCGCGATCTGGCGAAAGAACTCTCCGCCGAACGGGCGGAAAGGCTTGCCGGCATTTCGGCGGACGAGTTCGCCGCGCTCGTTCGCGGCCGGGCGGTGATTGCGCAGCCCGATACGATCGCTCCGGCCGAAGAGATCGCCGACGCGGCCGGTTCGGATGACTTCATCTACAAGACGGCGCCGGGGATTTACTGTCCGGTGCGCCAGGCGTTCAGCGCCTCACAGGGGGAGACGCTCCGCCTGATCGTCACCTCGCGGGGACGTCAAAGCGACGATGTCGGGGACCTGATCGATACCCTGGACGCCGCCGACGGTCCGGTCTGCGCGATCGATCTGCGCGGCTGGGGCGAAACGCAGAACGTCAGCAAGGAGTATTTCCGCTACGATCATTTCGGGACCGACGGGATCGATTTCTATTGTGCCTACCTGCTGGGAAAAACCTACGTCGGGATGCGTGCCGAAGATCTGATTGCCGCGGCGAAATCGCTCAAAGAGAAATTCGGTGACAAGAAAATCGAACTGATCGCCGATACCGCATCGGCGGGAATCGTCGCGCTCCACGCGTCGGCCGCCGCGCCGGGGCTTTTCGCGAAGGTTACGCTCGGCGAAACGATACCGACCTGGACCGAACGGGTCAATGCCGCGCCCGAGCCGATTCCGATGACCGATCTGGTGCACGGGGTTCTCACAGACTACGATATCGACGACCTGATCCGGTTTGCGCCGTAGGCCGGTCCCGGCACGAAAGAAACACAGAAAAAGAGCGGAACCGGTTTCGGCGGTTCCGCTCTTTTTCCCTTGTGCCCGACTCGGACGTCCGCTTACTTTCCTTCTTTGGCGATCTCCTCTTTAAGAAGGTCCCAGAGGGCGTCCATCGACTGCGGAATGACTTTGAGACTGCCGCACGTTGTGGTGAAGTTGGTATCGCCGTTCCAGCGGGGGATGATATGCCAGTGGAGATGTCCCGGAAGCCCCGCGCCGGCGACCTTTCCCAGGTTCAGACCGACGTTGAACCCTTCGGCGTTCATGACCCTTTCCAGACGGGTGATCCAGCGTGAGACCGTTTCGATCAGTTCGGCGCGTTCTTCCGGCGTGAGGAGATCGAGCCGCGCGACGTGCCGCCGGGGAGCGACCAGAAGATGCCCGTTGTTGTAGGGATACCGGTTGAAAAGGGTGATTGTCAGAGGGGTTTGTTCCAAGATGTAGCGGTCTTTTTCCATCTCCGGCGCACAGACCGCACCCTGGCAGATAAAGCATTTCGGCTCGCCGCCCGGAAGAACCTGCGGCGCAGGCTCTTCTTTCGGCCTGTCGGTCCCGCCGATGTACGCCATCCGCCACGGGGCCCAGATCACGTCGAGCCGGTTTTCGCGATCGTTCATTCTTCGGAGGAGTCGGATTTCTTCGCTTTGTCGTCGGCGTCTTTCAGCGCGCCTTTAACCTCGGAATCAACGTCGTTGACCCCCTTCTTGAACTCAACCACGCTCTTGCCGAGCGAACGCATCACGCTCGGAAGGCGGTTGCCGAACAGAAGCAGGGCAATCAGCAGGACGATGATAAGCTGCATAGGGCCGGGTGAAAACATCGTTAAACCTCTCTTGTGCTTTATTTGCCGGTTCCCCGCCGGACGAGGGGAATGTCGGAATCGGAAAAACAAAATGCCCAAAAAGACGCCCAAACGGCCCTTGTAACGGACATCCCTCTAATTTTACACGGATACCGGGCGATTGTCAAATACCCCGCGTCCGAAAAAAGGGGGGAGAGGGGTTTTTACGGGATTTGCCGATGGAATTCCCCCGGAGCGCGGCAACGGGGGCGGACAGCCGCATTTCTCGCAGTAGTATGGGAACAGCACCGATTTTATGGTAGAATGGTGCCGTTCCGGAGAGGAATTCATTTCACCCGTCCCGCCCGAAAAAGAAGGAGCCGATTCCGCAATGACCGTGACCATTCCCGAAGTGATAAGTGAACCCCGCATTCTTTCCGAACGCCTGGCGGCGCTGCGCCGCCAGGGAAAAAAGGTCGGCCTTGTCCCGACGATGGGGGCGCTCCATGACGGGCACCTGAGCCTGGTTCGTCAGAGCAAAGAGCTTTGCGACGTGACAGTCGTTTCGATCTTCGTCAATCCGACCCAGTTCGCTCCGGGCGAGGATTACGAGAAGTATCCCCGCGTTCTGGATGCCGATCTGGCCCGGCTCGAATCGGTCGGCGGGGTCGATTTCGTCCTCGCTCCGAAACCGGCGGACATCTATCCGGAAGGGTTCGACGCGCACGTTCATATCGGGGGAGTGACCCGCCGGCTCGAGGGGGAGTTCCGGCCCACCCATTTCGACGGCGTGGCGCTGGTTGTCCTGAAACTCTTTAACATGAGCGGCGCCGATCTGGCCTTCTTCGGGCAGAAGGATTACCAGCAGGCGGCGGTCATCCAGAAGATGGTCCGCGACCTGAACCTGCAGATCGGGATCCGTGTCTGTCCTATCGTGCGTGAGGCGGACGGCCTGGCGATGAGCAGCCGGAACAAATACCTGTCGCCCTCCGAACGGGCCGAGGCGCCGGTCCTCAAACGGGCGCTCGATCTGGCGCGGCGGATGATCGCCGAGGGGGAGTCGGATACCGGCCGGATCAAAGAGAAGATGCGCGAACTGATCGGCTCGGCGCCGTCGTCGGCGATCGACTACATTTCGATCGCCGATCCGGAGACGCTCGACGAACTTGAACGCGTCGGCGGAGGGGCGGTGATCCTCCTGGCGGTAAAGATCGGCTCGACGCGCCTGATCGACAACACCCTCGTACCGTCCGACATATGACAGGGAGATTTCCGTTATGCGGCAGACCCTCTTTTTCATTCCGACCGAAATCTTCGGCGTTCCCCTCTTCGGGGTCGGAGTCCTCTTCTGGCTGATCGTCGCCTATTTTGTGTGGCGGATCGCCCGGAACATGCTGACCAGGCGGAAGACCGGAGAACTGGTCAGCGACATTCTGGTCGGCGCGGTCGCCATCGCGATTGTGGCGTGGATCGCCCCCTCGCTAAATTTCGGCTACGGGCTTCCGGTCCGCGGATACGGCGTCTTCCTGATGCTCGGGATCGTGCTGGCGTCGATCTTTGCCATGCATCGCGCGAAAAAGAAGTGGAACATCCCGCCCGAACTGATCCTCTCGATTGTGCTTGTCGAGGTCATCTCGGGGATCATCGGCGCGCGCATTTTTTACGTGGCGGAATACTGGCGGTCGTTTATCGTTTCCGATCCGGGAGCCGGAGTCGATCTCGGCGCGACGGTCCGGGCGATTCTGAATTTGACCCAAGGGGGGCTCGTCGTCTTCGGTTCGATCATCGGCGGGATTGTGACGACGCTCGTCTATCTGCGGATGAAAAAGCTGCCGCTTCTGGCGACGATGGATCTCTTTGCCCCTGCGCTGATGATCGGGATCGCGGTCGGACGGCTCGGCTGTTTTATGAACGGCTGCTGCTTCGGCGCGGTTTGCGACGCGGTTCCGCCGGGGGTCGTTTTTCCGGTGGCGAGCCCGGCGCACTATTACCAGATGGAACACGGCCAGGCTTCGCTCGGCGGGTTCAACCTCTTCATGCCGAAAGAGGAGGACGTCCCGCAGGAAGAGACCCTCTTTCACCTGAAGGAGAAAAACCTGGGACTGATGACCTTTTCGGCGGAACCGGTTGTGGTCGAGTCGGTCGATACCGGGTCGGCTCCCGAAGAGGCGGGTCTCCGTCCGGGGATGACGATCCTTCGCGCCGGCGCTCTCCCGCCCGCCGGCGGAGAGCCGACCGCCGACCAGATCGAGAAGACGGTCATGTACACGCCGGTCGGCACGCGCGGTTTTTTGAACTTTCTCTACAGTGCCGGGTTCCCGGGCCGCTCGCCGTATCTGGTGCTCGAAGTGACCGGTCCGCCGGATTCCGAAGAGGAAAAGACCGAGAGCGCGGAAGAGGAAGCCGCCGGAGAAGGGGAGGCGGATGCCGAAAGCGCGGCGGAAAAACCGGTGCCGAAACCGCAACGCATCGCGTTCCGTCCCGGTCCGTTCGATGTGCGGGCGGTGCACCCCACGCAGCTGTACAGCTCGGCCCTGGCGCTCCTTCTGGCGGCGGTCCTCTGTATTGCCGGCCGCCTGGTGAAAAAGGACGGGTTCGTTTTTGCGCTGATGCTGATCTGTTATCCGGTCTGCCGGTTCCTGATCGAAATGGTACGGACCGACGAGCCCTCGTTCATGGGGACAGGGCTTTCGGTCTCGCAGTGCGTCAGCGTTCTGGTTCTCCTCTGCGGCGCGGCGCTGATGATTTACGCGCTCTCCCGCCGCGGCGCGCCGGCCTTTGAAGGAATGTTTCCCCCCACCGAAGATGAGGCGAAAGGGTGAAACGCTTCTTCCGCCGACCGCGCCGATTTCCGCCCCGGCAGCGGCACGGGATCATCCTCTTCGTCGTCACGGTGGTGATTGCCGCGCTGGCGCTCGGCGGAATGTCCCTTCTGGCGCTGATGCGCGTCGAACTCGAAGCGACGCGGCACCGGCTCGACGACCTTGATCTGGAAAACACGGTCCGGTTGGCCGCGGCGCTGACCGTGGCGCTCAGCGGGATGACTCCCGGCGAGCGCGCACGGCTGGGCGGCATCTACGACAACCGCTCCCTCTTCTGCAATCAGGTTGTGCTGCCGGCCGCCGACGGCGGGTCGGGCGCGGCGTGGACGATTCTTTCGCCCCGCCTGGAAACGGCGCGCGGCGGCATCCGCTACGGTCTGGTGAACGAGTCGACCCGGCTGAACCTGGCCTCGCTTCTCGAGTGGGACCGCGAAAGGCCGGGAATAGCCAAAGAGACGCTGATGCGCCTGCCCGGAATGACCTCGGTAATGGCCGATTCCCTTCTGGACTGGATCGACCTGGACGAGGCGACCCGTCCCGACGGGGCCGAGGCCTCGTATTACGCCTCGCACCGGCTCACCTATTCGCCGCGCAACGCGATTCCCGTCTCGCTCGATGAGATTCTTCTGGTGCGCGGAATCACACGGTACCAGATATACGGCACCGATACGGTCTGCAACTACTCCGGCGGAACGCGGGACCGTTCGACCGCCGCGGAATCCGAACGCGGAACAGGGCCGATCGGTTCCCTTTCGACCACCGCCGCGAACGCGCGCGGGATGCGCGGCGGCGTGGCCGGTCTGCCGGACGGGGACGTTGATACCGAAGTGACAATCCCCTGGTCGCGTCTGCTGACCGTCTTTAGTGCCGAGCGGGACGTCGATCCGGACGGTCGGACGAAAATCGACCTGAACGAAAAGGATCTCCGGTTCCTCTACGACGAACTCGACGCCGCGCTCGGAGAGCGCGTTGCCGCGTTCGTCGTTCTCGCG
>JAEEGL015561422.1_pt1 | contig 33264 bp, 30 predicted proteins | sample 9134231 | NCBI WGS metagenome assembly JAEEGL01 (sample SAMN16246548, study PRJNA631951) | gut metagenome | biome: gut microbiome; feature: rumen; material: fiber-attached | host: Bos | place: Iran: Karaj | collected 2018-10 | reverse complement strand
GAGGTGAAGTATGCTGTGCGTTATGGCTACTTTTATAGGAGGGAGGCAGATGCACTTGCAGCGAGAAACGCAAAACTTCATTACTCTTTGCCAGAGGCAACTACTATTTTTTATTGGCTGGCGAATCTGGTGATTAGCGGGGTTGCTTATGACCTTATCAAGAAATACGCAAAGGCCCTATGGGAGAAGTTGATGTCAATGAAGACGAGAATACCCGAGGATGTCAATACTCTGCTGATAGATGAGGATGAGTTGAAGAAGTTTGTGGTTTATGTAAAGGAATTCTCTTCTAAAGAAGTGTCTGTTACAGATAAACAGAAAAAGTATATACGTGAGGAGATAATTGCGGACTATATAGGAGAAACAGCAGGTGAGATTTGGACTGATAAAAAACGGTTGCCATCGCATGAAGAATGGCTGAAAATCTACCAGGATGCTAATGTGTTTGCTGATGATCTTCTAGAATAATAACAGGAATGATGACAATTACCACAATCTTTCAAGAGATAGATAGGCTTCATTCCGAGTGGTCGAGGATGGATTAATAATTGCTAAAGTATTATGAATCAAGATAATCTTGCTATATATTTCATTGAGATGCTGGCGAAGCAGAATGCCACGCCAGAGGAGAAGAAGATACAGGCACTCATTAAGGCTGCCTTATATAGCGACAACATCGTCAAGTTTATTGACGAGGTCTCTAAAGCCTTCAAGGGCTGTGGAAAGGTTCGCGTTGAGACGATAAAAGGCGTAACGGAGTACTATAAAGCGAATAGCGAGGCTCAGATACGAAATACTGATAAGGATGAAGAGGAGAAGGAACGCCTGATAAAGGAGACTGCTGACCGCATCACTCAAGGAGAGGTCTTGGTTCTCGGAACGCTAGCGCACTTGGGGCACTTAGCGGAGTGAATTACAATAATGGAACAAAAGAAGTCATATAAAAAGTTCAGCGGCAAGGGTAAAACAACCTTTAACCCTTCACCAAGGTTAACCTTTCACCCTTAACCGTGAACCCAAAGTGCTTGCAAAATCTTTTAAGGCTTTGATGTGGGCTGCTGCAGTATCTTGTAAAGCCGCTGTAGAAAAGTTGGTAGGTGAAGCAATTGACTTTTTTGAACAATTATAAAAACAAAGACCCATGAAACAGAATTCTATTATACACAACATAGTTCAAGGTTGGAATGTAGAAGCAAAGTTGGAAGACAGTAAGTACTTCTATCTTTATAAAGAGGTACATGCTATACTAAATAATCGCAAATGCTATGTTATTGGAAGAAAAGGTTCTGGAAAGTCTGCTATATGTCAGTATATCACATCATTGAAGGAGTATAACTTGTTTTCCCACAAACTGAGTTTCAAATCATTCCCTTTTAATGTGATTTACGAACTCCAAGATACAAAATACACTCACCCCAATCAGTACATCACAATATGGAAGTATATTATATATTCCCATATTCTGAAACTGATGATAAAAAACCAGGGTGTAGATGCTACTGTAAGAGCAGAACTCGAAAAGATTTATCCTCCATCTAATGTTAAGCATCTTGCAAGGGAGATCTCCGAGTGGACATCCTTTGAATTTGGTGTTCAGGTCTTAGGTAATGGAGGCTCATTAAAGTTAGACAAGACCACAAAGCTTTCATCATCCACTTGGTTGGATTATGTAAATGTCATGGAAGACATTATACGTAATTATTGTGGTAGTTCGAAATACTATATTGTGTTCGATGAACTTGATGATGATTATAAAGATGTATCAAGTGAGAATCAATTTCCAACTTATATAGAACTGCTTACAAGTCTTTTCAAGGCTGTACAGGATATTAAGTCGTTATTTGGAAACGATGCAGGCTTTAATATCATGCCTATAATATTCTTGCGTGATGATATTTATGACCATATCAAGGATAATGATAAGAATAAGTGGGAAGATATGGCTATAACTTTGGATTGGAACACAGAGAAGCTAAAAGCGCTTCTCGCTTACAGAATAAGTCAAGATGACCCAATGAGGCCTAAAGAGCCATCTTTTGATAAAGAATGGGAAAAGATATTCACAAAACGTAAAATAGGGGCAGGCTATAAGCAAAAGAAGTATTTCCATACTTTTGATTATATGGCTAATAGCACTCTATTACGCCCACGTGATTTTATAAAGTTTATTAAAGCCTGTTGCGAGGAGGTTATAGATACATCAGAAATAATTGATACTGATGAACTTCATAAAGTAGATAGAGCTTTCTCAAATTATTTGAAGAATGAATTCAGAGACGAGTTATTCCCTATCCTTCCCGACATAGATCGCATTTTTGATGTCCTGTTATATCAACGACAATGGATAATCTCTCCTAAAGATTTTAAAGATGCATATATGAAAGAAGTGCAGAGGGGTAATATAAAAGAAGAAAACGCTGACAAAGTTTTGGAAATACTATATAACTTTAGTGTTATTGGAGTGGAAAATAAGAATGTGAAGAGCAAACATTATTTTAAGTATATCAATACTAACATGGCTTACAATCGTGAAGAGAACATTGTTATTCATAGGGGGTTGTTTAAGGCTTTGGGTATAGTATGATAGCTGTTCGTACGATTCGTGACATCCGTAATAGGCTTGAATCTTGGAGCCTGAACCTAAATTATAACTGCCGTGACTCAGTGGGCGTGCACTCTACATTATGTTCCAATAAGTGCTGTTCATTCTGCCCATTTAACGGCCATGATAACTCAAATTAGAGAAAATATGAAGAAAAGATACGCGATAGTCGGAATTGGCAAGCAATAATCAAGATGGTTATTAATGACGATGTGACACATACCACTCACCCCATCACCCTTATGTTCGAGCAATTTTAAACGCAAAATACTTCTTTATGTTTGAGTTTCAAGAAAAATGTGGGCTTAAATTAGTCAAGGAGCTCGTTGAAGGAGAAAAGAATCTCTCAAGAATATATGGTTTTATACTCTATACAAGGGAGAATCCATACGTTGTAAAGGTTCTGCAAGATGATGCTTTTTGGAATGCACTCAACTCTATTTCTGGTAGTAACTGGCCAATATTTGCAGTACGACCTTTGCACGAAGGCCAAAGAGTTATCAAAGGTTCTGGTCATGGGTGTATCGGTTATCTTGTTCCAACGTGGGATGAGCCAGAGGCGAATCTGCCTGTATTGAAAGACTTTGGATTAAATAGTTCTGAAGATTTACCTCTTTTCGTAGCATTTATGTGGGACGATAACGACCAACTGAATGAAATTACTATACCAATCAGAGGTGTTGATGTTGATACCACCTATAACTCCATAGAGACTATAGTTAAAGCTATCACGAGGGTGGAAAAGGATGTGCTTCCTGAATATAAGCAAACTGTTAGTGTGTTCAGGAATGTTAAGTCGGAAATTGAAAGTTTGGAGTTTAAGTACAAGATAATAAATAGAGGAAGAATATTAAATAGATTTGCAGACTTCCTAAAGATGTTTATATAAAGACAAGATTCAAAACAATCGAATTAATAAAACAAATAAAAATACAAAAACAATGATTAATGTTGGAATTATTGGATGCGGCTTCGTAGGTGGAGCCCTCAAAGATTGGTTGGAACACAACAACCCGGAGTGTAAACTTTTTATCAGTGATCCTCCTAAGGGGTACAATGATGACTTGAGTAATATTGACATTGCATTCCTGCAGATTCACGTACCCACAGAGGATGATGGTACGCAGGACTTGACACTTATGAAGGAACTTATATCAAAGCTTCCTGATGTGCCTGTGTTCGTGCGTACTACTATACTTCCTGGTACCAGTGACCGTCTTTCTAAAGAGACCGGCCATAAGGTTCACTATATGCCTGAGTTTTTGACAGAGCGCACTCACATCGAGGACTTCAAGAAGCAGACAATGGTATTCACAGGTGCTCATGAACTCCTCACAAAGATCTTTGTGGGCAAAAAGTTTACCGTGATGACACCACTGGAGGCAGAATTGACTAAATACATGCACAACGTGTTTGGAGCTTATAAGGTGACATACTTTAATGCCTGCCGTGAGTATTGTGAGCAGATGGGCGCTGATTGGCGCAAGGTTCATACGGGCGTGCTGCTCTCTGGCTATATCAACGATACCCACACTTATGTTCCTGGCCCTGATGGCAAGTTTGGTTATGGTGGCAAGTGCTTCCCCAAAGATGTCAATGCCTTTGCTAAGATGACAGAAGGAACACCCCTTGGAACCCTCCTAGAACATCTGCATGAGTTGAACGTTCATTTTCGAGGTGTAGAGGAACATATTTAGATATGTCAAATTGTCAAGCTGATTACGATAATGATATAACATAGAAGGGGAAGATATATTATCGTTTGATGGAAAATTGTATTATTGTTTACTTGAGATAAATTATCTGCCGAATTCTAACTTTCATGAGTTTAAGAATGCAATAAGGCGATCTTTTTAAATGATGACAGATAAACTGGTGTCGGTAGTAGTTCCGACCTACAAGGGAAGTGAAGTTATAGCCAGAGCTGTTGATTCGGTTCTACAGCAGTCATATCCTGAGATAGAAATAATAGTAGTTGACGATAATTCGCCTGACTCACCTGAGAGAATGGCTACAGAGTTGGCCATGAAGCGTTATAATGACATTAAGAACGTCGTGTATCTAAAGCATGAGGTTAATAAAAATGGTGCGGCAGCAAGAAATACTGGCATTAACTACTCTCATGGAGAGTATGTTGCTTTTTTAGATGATGATGACTGGTTTCTTCCTGAAAAAATCAAAATACAGATTGGTTATCTTCAACAACATCCTGAATATGAGGCTTGCTATTGTTTAGCACAGCGCGAAGGAAAACCGATAGAAACTATACCTTATCAAGGGAATGTTTCTAAGGAGCTACTTCTTATGAAATCTAGAATGTTCACTCCAACGTTATTTTTTCGAAAACAGTCTTTGTTGGCAATAAAAGGGTTCGATGAATCATATCGTAGACATCAAGATTATGAAATGCTATTGAGGTTCTTTCAAAAAGGATTTCGAATCGGTTGTGTAGAGGTCATTCTTACGGAATTAGGAACTGGTGGAGGCTTTAATTACCCAACACCTGAAAAGATGTTGGAAATCAAGAATAATTTCTTAAAACAATTTAACTCAGCCATTGATTTAATAGAACTATCAGAGCCTGGCTTTAAAAAGAAACTGTATGCTCGTCATTACGGCATCGTTTTTATGATGTATATAATAGAAGGGCAGTTTTTGCATGCTATGCCGCTTGCGTTCAAATATTTTATTAATTCTCCAGTTGTCTTCATCAGCCCTTTATTCCATAAAGTGAGAGGATATTTAGCAAGAAGGTTTAGGTCGATGTTCATTTACAATAAAAATGAGTGTTAGTCAAAACAATAATAGGATAGCTAAAAATTCTATGATGTTGTATATAAGGACGATTGTTATAACAATTGTTTCCTTTTATACAACTAGAATAACTATGCAGCTCCTTGGGGCTGAAGATTATGGCATTAGCAATGTTATAAGTGGAATAGTGGGTTTTATGGCCATAATCACTAATGCTATGGTTAATGCTGCCCAGCGCTTTTTAGCGTTTGATCTTGGAAAAAATGATAAGACCCAGTTTAAACGAACATTTAGTATGTTGCTCAATATATTTTTTATTGTGAGTTTAGCTGGTATTATTATTATGGAACTTGTTGGGCCGTGGATGATTAATCGTTATTTAGTGATACCCCCCGAACGTTTATATGCAGCACATTGGATATTTCAATTTACTGTAATTGGCTTTGTCACGAGCACAATTGTTATACCATTTACATCTGTAGTTATTGCATACGAAAGGATGGACGTGTTTGCATACGTCTCTTTATTCGATTCCATTTTAAAACTGCTGGTTGTCTTCATTCTGTACATAACTCCTTTTGATAAACTGATTACGGTTGTATTATTGACTGTATTAGCCCATATGGTATCAAATGGGTGTTATGTCCTTTATTGTTATTATAAGATAGAGAGTTGTCACTATATTAAATGCTGGGATAAGAAGTTGCTAAGGAATTTGTCTTCTTTTATGGGGTGGAATTTATTTGGTACAACAACCGGCATTTTAAATGTACAGGGTCAGGCAATATTGCTTAATATGTTTTTCGGGCCTTTAATTAATGCCGCTAAGGCAATAGCAGATAGTGTTAACCGCATAGTCAATATGTTCCTGTCCAATTTTTATATGGCAGTAGGGCCTCAGATTGTAAAAACGTATGCAAATAATGAAAGAGATTATACATTACGCATTGTGTTATACAGTTCCAAGTTTGGTTTCTTTTTAATAGCCATCGTTGGTTTACCCATTTTATTTAATATGGAATCCTTGCTCAAATTGTGGTTAGGAGATGAACAAGTATCAGACTATATGGTAATTTTCTCACAATGGACTCTAATCTTATCAATGATACAATCTTTTGAATACCCAATTACTCAAACGGTAAGAGCGACTGGTGATATAAAAAACTATCAGATAGTGGTGGGATTCTTGATGATATTGTTTATTCCTATTTGCTATCTTTTCTTCAAATTAGGTTTTGATTCAGTTACGTCAATGATAATCCTTACCGCTATTACAGCTGTTGTATTGCATTATCGAATAATTGCATTGAGTAAAATACTTGACATTAGCTGTGTACAGTATTATGTAAAAGTAATACTACCTTCCGTCGTGGTTATTTCTGCGAGTATTTTGCTTTCAATCTTTTTACCTATTACCCCAAACTCATTGTGGTTATTGGTAATTAATGTCATTGCTATAATGTTAATAACAACATTATCCTCTTTATATCTTGGCATGACTAAATACGAGCGTCAGTATGCAATTTCGTTTATGCTAAAGTTTCTAAAGAAAGGCAAAGAGAATTCTTAATTAAATTCTGAAATAGAGATGAAAATACAAAGCATATTATTTGTTCTTCTTTTCTGTATTTTTCCTGCTCGTTTGCTCATCCATTGGCTACCCTTGTTAGGCTATCCAATGGTGGCTACCAGTGTTGTATTCGTGGAGTATATTAGTTTGTTACTTCTTATTGTTCAGTATTTTAATGACAAGGGTTTACCGAGGAAGGATAAAAAGTATAAGTTGATGCATCTTTTGTTTTGGATATATAACTTGTATATTATCTATTATATTATTTTAAATCCTGTTATGCCACGAGAAGAAATGGCTCAGGCTCCTGCAAGTGATTTCTCTTTTATTCAATCAGCAATTACTACATCTCTGGAAATCGTGGTTGTGGTGAATTATCAGCGATACCTCAATGTAAAACTATTTACAAAGATATCTGCATTGTTTATGATAATTTTGCTTCTCATTTATACTTTGACATCCAATATGTCGGTATATTTATTGGAACATACACTATCAAGAACTGAACTTGATAAATTTAATATAAGTGAATATGGCCTTATCAATACGCTAACATTGACTGAGTTCGTTCAGATGGCGTTCATCTTAAATTTTATAGCCCGTTCCGATTGGTCACAAATTGGGTGGGTGAATAAGTTTGTATTAGTTACGTCATCATTTTTATGTGTGGCTATTCTACTAATATGTGGTCAACGTGGTCCCGTACTATGGTTAGGTGTGACTATTTTGTTTTATTACTTTGCTAAGGGGAAATTAGGTAAATCATTAACAATTTCAATCTTGGCTTTTGTATTTTTATTTTCGATTTTTGGTAATAAGATAATAGGTTCGTTAGCAAGTCATGATATTACACTTATAGATCGCTTCTTGAGTATACGGGATGATGGAGGATCTGGACGTTTTGGAAATGCTGATTCAGTTTATGGTTCTGCATTACGTCAGATAATGGGCAGTCCGCTATTTGGCTCTAACTTCCGTCTTACAATGGGTGGTTATATTGGTGGATATCCTCACAATTTTATTTTTGAGTACCTGATGACCTTTGGCTTGGTCTTCACATTGCCACTATTGTACTTGATATGGCAAGGTGTGAAAAAGAGTTATTATGTAGTGAAAAACAATGCGCCCATGACGTTATTCTGTATGCTTTTTCTAAACACCTATTTATATCACTTAACATCGTTCACGGTGGTTAATGATACAAAGATGTGGATTTTACTTGCAATGATACTATGTGTTGATAAAGGTGTGGCTACAAGACAATGGTCATCATATCAAAAGAAATGCGATTTGTTATTATATGGACAACGTTAAACTATCTATTATAGTACCTGTTTACAATGTAGAGCAATATATTAGTAAGTGTATTGCATCTTTGTTGGTTGAGGGAGAAGATGATTATGAGATAATCATTGTTAATGATGGTACTAAAGACCGGAGCATAGATGTAATAAAAGAATTTTTTAGCGACCCACGCATTCGATATTTAGAGCAACCTAATGGAGGATTGTCGGCAGCCAGAAATCATGGTATTGCTGAATCTCGTGGCGAATTCATTTGGTGCGTTGATTCAGATGACTGGGTAGAAACAAATGAGATTCCTAAAATGATAACCTTGCTGGATAAAACGATTGACGCTTTATATTTTGGGAGTTATTATAGCGATTCTGAATTTACCGGCAACACCATTCTTGCCGTCATTGATAATCACGCAGAAACAGGAGTAGAATTAGCCTGTTCCTCTTTCGCACATTGTGCCCCTTATTATCTGATTAGAAAGGAACTGTTGGATAATAATAAACTGCGTTTTACTGAAGGTATTCTTCATGAGGATTCTTTGTTTACTCCTATAATGATAACTCTTTGTAACAGGGTACTTCGATATAATGCCCCCGTTTATCATCATTTACAACGAGATGGGTCAATTACTCATTCCGTTTCTCCTAAACGTATCTATGATATGATTTATGTTATTAGAGAGCTTATTTCATACGGGGAATCATTACCAGAAACAATCCGTTGGAAATGGGGGCGTTGTATTGCCCAGATAACAAATGGTGTTTTATTGTGTTCTCGAAACTGTGAAGATAGAGAAGCTAAGAATCATTTAAAAGAATTCGTAAACAAAAATACTAGTGTTTTAAAGTATCTTGCCCATTCTGGTGTAAATAATAGAATTATGGCAATATTAGCCACCTTGATAGGAGGCCGGCTTTATCAGGTTTATGGCATCCTTTCAAAGATTAGATATTAGAATTCAATGAGGTGGAATTATCTCCGTGTGATTTGTCTTATTTTGTTGGTCTGTTGTGATTTGGCCACAAAAGGACAGGATTCAAGTGCTAGCATCAGTGATAAGATAGACTCTTTAAACAAGATTGCTCCTGGTTCTTACAAAGCTGTTAGACCGAAAGGCTGTGTATATACAATTAGGGTAAAAACTCAGAAGGATTTTGATGTTATTAACACCACTATTTCAGAGGCAATTGCTGTTGGAAAAACAAATATAAAGGTAATAATAGGGAATGGCATATTCCATTTTAGAGAGGATCATATCTTTCGTAGTGATGATATTCATCCAAAAGTGAGCATCATTATTGAGGGGAAAAAACGGACGTTTATTACATCCGATGAAAAAGGCAATATTGATTTGCCAAATATTAAAAGCCCTTGGCTTGAAATGGATTATTCAGAGGGGGCAATTGAAATTGTAAATGTTGAAGATAGATTATGTAAAATACCATATAAGAATCATTTAAATGTAAAAGAAAAGAGAAACCTCAATAAGGTTCAAATTACAGAATGGTTTCGTGCCCCTGTCTACGAGGTGCAAAGTATTGATGATACGGGCATCTATTTTTTTGCTTCTGATCTACAAAAGGTAAGCATAAATGGGCGTAGTGGATTCAATGTTAATTATGATTATTTATATAGTCAAAAAATACCTCGGTTTAGACTGTTAGATAAAGATATGGTTCGCAGATGCAGTGCCGCACGTATGTTATACATGGAGAGGTGTTCTTACAGACAATTTTGCCTGAAGGGACTGAACTTTGTGAGTAACAAAACGGGAGGATCACTTATAACACTGAATGATGTACAGTCTCAAAGTTTTCTCGTTAGTGGCTGTACTTTTGACCATGTCAGAGGTACAATAATGAATGCGAGCAATTCTGAAAACATCACTTTTAACAAGAATATTGTCAGTAATACGGCTGGCGATGAATTGCGCTTCCTTAATAATTGTACTAATGTACGAGTGATCAACAATTCATTTGAGAATTGCGGGCAGAGTATATCAAATTCATTTTGTATTAATTGTCGTGAAGCAGACTATTATATTGCTAATAATACATTTTGTGACTTTGGATACAGCGCTATAGGTGTTGGTGTTTGGCATGGATTCACTAAGGATTTTCCATCAAAGGGTATTATTGAACATAACGAATTATACTTTTCTCCATTGTATTATGCAAACTCATGGAAACATACACTGATGGATAGCGGAGCTATCTATACCTGGACCCAGAACGACGAGGTGATTATCCGTTACAACTATATACACGATTACTCAGGAGCTGGTGACAATCGTGGGGTGTTCTGCGATGATGGAGCATGTAATTTGAAAATATATGGAAATGTTGTGTTGAACACGCCCAACAGTTACAGCATTGACTCTAGGTGGGCGAAAGACCAGCATGAGGGGTTCACAAATAACGCTAACAACTTTATGGCTCATAACGTAGTGGATAGTCGTGTGCGCTTCCAAGGCTATGGGGATGAAGAACGTCACTGCGTGAAGGGAGCTAACTATGTGGTGAAGGGGGAAAAGATAGATGGAAATAAGTTCGAGAATTTAGAGGTAAATCAGCTAGATATAGAAATCGAAAGGCCTAGTATAAAAGCAGTACGTTCAAACTACATAAAGAATTGGAGAATTAAAGAATAACAAATAGTTTAAATAATAAACAAGACAATGATTAACGTTGGAATTATTGGATGTGGCTTCGTAGGTGGAGCCCTTAAAGATTGGTTGGAACATAACAATCCAGAGTGCAAACTTTTCATCAGCGACCCCCCCAAGGGCTACAATGATGATTTGAGCAATATAGATATTGCATTTTTGCAGATTCATGTTCCTACAGAAGATGACGGAACACAGGATTTGACTCTGATGAAAGAGTTGATTACAAAACTCCCAGACGTGCCTGTGTTTGTGCGTACCACTATCCTTCCTGGTACCAGTGACCGTCTTTCTAAGGAAACAGGCCATAAGGTACATTACATGCCTGAGTTCTTGACCGAGCGTACCCATATTGAGGACTTCAAGAAACAGACAATGGTGTTCACTGGTGCACATGAATTGCTCACCAAGATCTTTGTGGGTAAGAAGTTCACAGTTATGACTCCTCTTGAGGCTGAGTTGACCAAGTATATGCACAACGTGTTTGGCGCCTACAAGGTGACTTACTTCAATGCTTGCCGTGAATATTGCGAGCAGATGGGGGCTGATTGGCGTAAGGTGCATACGGGTGTTCTTCTTTCAGGTTACATCAATGACACTCATACATATGTGCCTGGCCCTGATGGTAAGTTCGGATACGGAGGCAAGTGTTTTCCTAAGGATGTTAATGCATTTGCAAAGATGACGGCAGGCACTCCCCTCGGAACCCTTCTGGAACATCTCCATGAACTGAATGTTCATTTCCGTGGTTTTGAGGAGCATATATAAACTATTGATTGGCAATAATACTAATAAAAGGTTGATCTTACATGAGTAAAATACCGGTCCTGGTAGTAGCTTTTAAGCGCCCAGAGAATGTTCGAAAAGCAATAATTGCTTTACGTGAATATAAACCAGACAAACTCTATTTGGAGTGTGACGGGCCTCGTATTAATAAGGAGGGCGAACAAGAAGCCGTGGAGGCTACCCGTAGAGCTATGTTGGATGCAGTAGACTGGCCTTGTGAACTTCATACTCTTTTCAGAGAAGAAAACCTAGGGTGTGCTAAAGCAGTATATGATGCTATCTCATGGTTTTTTGAGCATGAAGAGTATGGCGTTATTGTAGAAGAAGATATGATTATTGGAGTTGATTATTATAGACTCTGCGAAGATCTTCTGCCTCGATATGCTAAGGAAGACCGAGTAATGAGTATACAAGCTATCAATTGGAGTGGTCGTAAGGATATCCCTAATACTTATGTTTATTCTTGGCGAGGTGGCTGTAATGGTTGGGCTACCTGGAAGCGTGCATGGGCAAAGATGGATATGAGTATGTCTTCTTTACCAGGACTATCTTATTGGAAGATTGTAAAGAAATTTGGTCTAATTCCTGGGCTGGACCTAATGAGAAACTACTGGACTGGTTATAAGCATTTAGATACATTTAGTTCTTGGGCATATCGATGGAGCCTTAGCATTCAAGTTAATGATGGTTTGTCTATTGTACCAGGCGTCAATTTGGGTAAAGATATAGGTTGTAGTGATGGTACACACTATGATGAGTATAATGTTGACCCGTTTAAAGATCTGACAATTGGCCGTTTGACTTGGCCCATTGTGTACAATGACTCTATGATAATTGACAAAAAACAGAAATCGTATGATATCAAAACATACTATCATCATAGGTTGTTAAGTATAAAAACAAAAGTCAGAAAATTATTCGGAATGAAGTCAAATAATAAAAAGTAAATGACATAATTATGGCATACAAGATTCCTCTTTTTAATCTAAACTTCGACGAGCGTGAGGCTCGGGCAGCGTACGATACTATAAAGTCTGGTTGGATTTCCACTGGACCTAAGAATGCTGAGTTAGAACAAATGTTTATTGACATGTGGAAGGTGAAGTATGCAGTCTCTATGAGTAACTGCACTGATGCCCTTCACGTTTGCTGTATGGTGTGTGGTTTTGGTCCTGGCGATGAGGTTATCTGTCCTTCGCTAACCTTTGCTGCAAGCTGCAACTGCATCCGCTACGTTGGTGCTACTCCAGTTTTCGCAGACATAGTTGGCCCTGATCACATCAATATTGATCCTGCTGACATTGAGCGTAAGATTACTCCCAAGACCAAGGGTATCGTTGTAGTCCACATGGCTGGCTTCCCTGCCAAGATGGATGAAATCATGGCTATTGCCAAGAAGCATAACCTCAAAGTAGTTGAGGATGCTTGTCATGGTCCGCTCTCTGAGTACAAAGGCAAGAAACTTGGAACTATTGGCGATTGTGCAGCATTTAGTTTCTTCTCCAACAAGAATATCTCGACTGGTGAAGGCGGTATGTTTATCACCAACAATGAGGAGATGGAGAAGAAAGCCCGTCTTATTCGTTCTCACGGCATGAGTACCATGAGCTACCAGCGTGCCAGCGGTCACGCAACAGAGTATGACATCACCTGCTTGGGTTACAACTTCCGTATGGATGACATCCGTGCAGCTATTGCCATTGAGCAGTTGAAGAAACTCCCTGGTGACTTGGAGACCCGTATTAAGGTACGCAAACACTACATTGACCGTCTGAGCAAGATAGAAGGTTTGGTGGTTCCTTTCGCAGACAATACTGAGTTTGTGAGCAACTATATCTTGCCTACTGTTCTGCTGAACTCTACTAAAGAACGTAGAAACAAGATTCGTGAGTACATCCACGAAGCTGGTGTTCAGACCAGTGTTCACTATCCTGCAGCTCACAGGTTCTCTACATATAAGGAATTGGGTGCCGTTTTGCCCCAGACAGAGTATGTAACAGACAATGAGATTACACTCCCGATGTATGCGGCTTTGACAGAGGAACAGGTTGACTTCATCTGTGACATGTACGAAAAAGCAATCAAGGAAATCAAATAAATGTATCAGAATAAAAAAGCAGTTCTCATCTTTGGAGTTGGTCCCTTGCAGGAATCTATTATAAGGCGAGCCAAGAAGATGGGACTCTATACGGTGGGCATAGATCCTTGTGCAGATGCAACATGTAGGGATTGTGTAGATGCCTTTGAGGTGGTTCCAGGCCAAGACTATGAGGGTCATTGTGCAGTGGTGGAGAAATATGGTATTGATGCCATAGTGACTGCTGCAACCGACAAGCCTCTGGTCATGATGGCTCGCATTGCAGAGAAGTACGGCTTCCCGTTCTATTCTGTTGAAACAGCTAGGTGGAGCACGGACAAGTTCCAGATGAAGCAACGCTTTATGGATGGTGATGTACCTTGTGCCAAAGGACGCCTAGTAAAGTCTGTGAGTGAGGTAGAAGACTTTGAGTATCCTGTTATCATCAAACCCAGAGACAATTCAGGTAGCCGTGGTGTAAAACTTTGCCGTAGTCAGGAGGAACTTGAAGCCTCTATGAGTGAGGCCTTTGAGGTTTCAAAGCTGGATACTGTACTTGTTGAGGAATTCATAGAAGGCCCTGAATATAGTATTGAAGGTTTGCATCACGATGGCAAATCAGAGGTAATACAGTTCACGGAGAAGAAAACGACAGAGTTTCCTTATAATGTGGAATTAGGTCACATTCAGCCTGCTAATATTTCAGAAGAGAATCAGCAGAAGATTCGTGAGATAGTTTCAAAGATTGGTGCTGCTCTTCATTTTGTGAACAGCCCTTCACATACCGAGCTGAAGATTAACGAGCGTGGAATCTTTGTCATTGAGACAAGCCCTCGTTTAGGAGGTGACTACATCACATCTACATTGACTCCGCTCTCAACTGGTGTGAATCTTGAAGATGAACTGTTGAAGATTTCATTGGGTGAAAGCATAAATTCTCAGCCTAAGGCAGTTCAATACTCAGGCATACGTTTCTTCTCCTTTGAGGAGGGTAGTGTTATCAAACACATTCCTAATAGTGAATTTGTGAAGACTTGGCCCCATGTAGTTGATTTCTCTTTCAATCTCAAGGAGGGTGAAAAGGTAAATCGCATCACTTCTAGTTTAAACCGTTATGGTCATCTGACATTAACGGCTGGAAACAGAGATGCTATTGAAGAGGCTTTTGACAAGTACGAGAAAGTTATATCTGACGATTGTTTGTAATCATCCATGAGCAAAAATTATGTAATATATGGCGACACACCTTTTGCAGAGGAACTATTCAACATTATTTCCTTTGAAGGGAGGGATCGTGTTGTTGCCTTTACCAACGACAAAGCCTTTATGACTAGAGAGGCAATAAGTGGCTTGCGGGTTATACCTTTTGATGAACTTGTCAAAACTATAGAAGTGCCTTTTGAGGTTCTTCTTGCTTATGGTTATACCAAGATGAATAGTCTGAGGGAAAAGGTTTATAACGAATGTAAGTCTGCAGGTATGAAGGTGGGTACGTATATATCAACTAATGCCCTTTGCTATACTGATGGAATCGGAGAAGGAACTATGGTATGGCCCAATGTGTATATTGGTCCAGGAGCCTGCATTGGTCGTTGTAACATAATTCAAGCATCGTGTACTTTGGCTCATGATAACACAATTGGAGACTTTAATTACCTAGCCCCTGGTGTTGTTCTTGGTGGAAGGGTAAGCGTAGCAAATTATTGTTTTTTGGGATTGAGTTGTACGGTAAAAAGTGAAGTTCATATTTCTGATGAAACCTTACTTGGTTGCGGTTGTAATATGATTCATAATAGTATAAATGAAGGATGTTATTATGGCAATCCCGGGAGATTATCAGAAAAGCATAGTTCAGATACTGTAATTTAGTTATGTTAGATATAATCACAAATCGAATAATAGCGCCCTTCACTTCATTGCTGGAAGCGATGAAAGTGATGGATGAGATTATGGTGAAAACCCTTTTTGTGCTTCAAGGTGAGCGTTTTGAGGGTATTGTCACATTGGGTGACATTCAGCGCGCAATCATTAATAACATCGTCCTAACTGAACCTGTAAGCCGTATTCTTGACAGAAACAAAGTGTATGGTTATGTCTCAGAGGGTGATGAAAGCATCAAGGAGAAGATGCGTAAAATGCGTGCAGAGGTGATGCCCATTCTTGATGAAAGTGGTGAACTTGTTGACGTATGGTTTTGGAATGATCTTTTCAAAACAACAGATCTTTCCCAACGTGAGAAGATAGGCCTTCCTGTTGTCATAATGGCTGGTGGTAAGGGCACCCGTTTAAAGCCAATTACTAATGTTATACCCAAACCGTTGGTTCCTGTAGGGGATAAGACCATTCTTGAAGTTATTCTGGACCAATTTGAGAGTATAGGGTGCCATAAGTTCTATATGTCTGTGAACTATAAAGCTGACATGATGAAGTACTATCTCAGTCAGCTTCCGCACCAATATGACATAGAGTTTTTTATGGAGGATAAACCTCTTGGAACTATAGGTAGTGTCTCTCTCTTGAAAGGTAAAATAAACACACCATTCTTTGTCAGCAACTGTGACAGCATTAATGAACAAGATTACCGTGACGTTTGGGATTATCATGTAAGCAACCATAACGATATGACCATTGTAACTATGGTAAAGAGTTTCAAAATTCCTTACGGTGTTATTGAAACTGGCGAGGATGGTTTGATGACGGCTCTTAAAGAGAAGCCAGAACAAACTTATCAAGTAAACACAGGAGTTTATATATTAAATCCCGAACTGATTAATGAGATTCCTGAAGGCGAGTTCTTTCATATAACTCATCTTATGGAGAAAGTCCAGAAACGTGGAGGTCGAGTAGGTTGTTTCCCTGTAAGTGAACATTCGTGGAAAGACATGGGGGAATGGCCAGAGTATTTGAAAATGATAGACGTATTATAGAATTATGGAGAGAAAGATAAAGGTTGTTCTGTTATGTCACTATTGGAGTGAGGAAATGGCTGAAATGGTGGGGCGCAAGCACTATTTCCGAGAGTTATCCCCTTGGATTCAGGAAACCTTAAATGGATTCAAAAACAAGGATGACGTGGAATTGCATGTTGTTGCTCCTAATTATGCCTCAAATACGAACGTTAATTGCAAGAAGGACGGTATTTATTTCCACTTTTATCATTATTCTCCCACATGGCTATCAAGCATATCAGCACCTATAATTAAGCGAATAGTTAATCATTCAGAAACATTTAAGATAGCTGAGCGGTTGGCCAATACACTGACAGGCTTCAAAACTCCGGCTAAATGTGCTTCTGCAATCATAAGGACGATTAATCCGGATTTAATACATTTGTATGGGTCGGAAAACCCTGATTATGCCTCTCCGGCAGTAGATTTGATAAAAGATTATCCTATGCTTCTGACCTTACAAGGTTATGCTTACCTGCAGACACCTGATAAAATGTATTTAGAAAGATTGTTTTTTGAATATAGGGTTAAATTTGAATCATATATCAATAATACTATCAAGAATTTTACTACTACGAGAAGATGGACAGTGCAAGAGTTTCAAAATAGCATGCCTAATCATTTCTCTAGTTGTGAAACCCTTTATTATGTGACAGCAATCACAAAAATACCGAGAGTAGATGCTTCTTTATCATTTAAAGAGTTTGACATTGTGTTTTATGCAAGAATTGATAAGGATAAAGGAATTGAAGATTTAATAGAAGTTGTTGCAAACCTTAAAAGAATTGGACGTCCTTTAAAAACCCTGATAATGGGTCGAGGTAGTGAAAACTATATATCCAATCTGAAAGAGTTAATTACGGAAAAGGATATAGATGACATAATAGATTTCGCTGGTTTTATAGAAAAACACGAGGACGTTTATAAGTTTGCTGCACAGGCCAAGGTAATGGTACTGCCTACACATAATGATGGTATACCAAATACCATCCGTGAAGCAATGTTTATGAAGCTCCCAGTGGTTGCAAATAACGTGGGTGGTATTCCTCGTTTTAACCAAAGCAGGCATTGTATTCATATGGTTGAGGATGGGGACTTGCAGGGCTTGGCAGATGGTATTTGTAAAGTTCTTGATGACGGTAAATATCGGAACGAATTAATAACAAATGCTTTTCATGAGGCACAAGATGTTTATTCTCCAGAAGCTGTGTATGAACAAACAATAGCAGCCTATAAGGGTATTATTGCGAAATAAACAAGATTCATTCTTTATATAGATTCCTATGGAAATATTTAATATTCACTTAGAGTTTAACAGAGAAACACTATATCATAATATTGATACACGAATAGCAGATAAAGAACCATGTTATGTTTGTGTCTGTGATTCCAGCGTTTTAGCACGTACACATCGGGATTTAGAGTATCGAGCAATTGTTAATGGGGCTTATCTTAATACTTGCGATGGAAGTTCAATATGTTCTTTAGCTAATAATCTATATGGGCCAGGACTAGAATCAATCAATGGGCCCGAGATATTTGCAAGGTATACACATATCCCTTATAAACAAGTGATTATTGGCAATACAGAGGACATTGTTCAGAAAGTACGTGAGAAAATGCATGGTGAAAATGTCGATGATAGCCATATTTCCCATATGCAGGTCCCGTTCTGTAAGGTTGAAGAATTTGACTATAAGGGTATAGCTGAAGAAATTAACAGGAATAAATATGATATAATTTGGGTCTCATTGGGCAATCCAAAACAGGAAATATTCATGAGCAAGCTGCTTCCTTATCTGAATCAAGGAGTAATGTTTGGTATAGGAGCAGCATTGAATTTCTGGGTTGGAGATTTGTCGTTACCTAAGTTTCATATTGGAAGTTTACGTTTTATTTGGCTTACTAGAATAATCCAAGATCCTGTAAGACAAATAAAAATGAATTGGCAGATTATTAAGGATTTGCCTGCAATGTTTAAAGAAGAGAAAAAGAAAGTAAAGAACCTTAATGTTCAGGGACATGTATAAGCATTTATTAAAACGTCTGATTGGTTGCTTTCTATCAATAATTGGGTTGATAGTTTGCTGTATCCCAATGGTCATCATTGCAATTGCCATTAAGGTAGATAGTAAGGGGCCAGTGTTCTTTAAACAGAAGAGATTGGGCAAAGGCACCAAACCTTTCACAGTCTATAAGTTTCGCACTATGTGCGACCATGCATACGAGATGGGGGGGCTCGCAACCAGTGCAAGTGACTCAAGAATAACCAAGGTAGGAGGCTTTTTGCGTAGAACAAGCCTTGACGAGTTGCCCCAGATGTTCAATGTGTTGAACGGAACAATGGCTATCATTGGCCCCAGACCTATACTTGATTGGGAATGGGATGAATATAAAGACAATAAACGCTTCGCAAGGAGATATGACGTATTGCCAGGTTTCTTCTGCACCATAGATTTGGTAAATCGTGCAGCTTTGCGCGAAGACCAGTTTGAAGCTGATGCTGCTTATGCAGATAAGCTGTCTTTCTGGCTTGACGTGAAGACCTTCTTTGGTGTGATTGCTCCAGTACTTTCTGGAGCGCATGTTTATAGAGACGAAAGATAATAAAAGTAACAAGATATATGTATAGCATTGAGAAACTACAATCACTGGAACAGCAGTTTGGATCACCCATCTATTTGTTCCGTGAAGAGGACTTTGTAAAGAACTATAAGGAGTTTGTGGCTTGCTTTAACAAGTACTACTCCAAATATCAGTTGGCATACAGCTACAAAACCAATTATACGCCTGCAATTTGCAAGATAGTAAAAGAATTGGGTGGCTATGCTGAGGTGGTGAGTGATATGGAATACTCTGTAGCCCGAGCAATAGGGTATGAGCCAAAACAGATTGTCTATAATGGCCCGTACAAGAAGGAACTGGGTAAACAGTCACTTCTTAATGGTGGTATTATCAATGTGGATAATCTGGGGGAGCTGAAACATATCATTGCTACAGCCAACGAAAATAAGGACAAGCACCTTGAAATTGGAATCCGTGTAAATATCAATATTGGTCAACACTTTATTTCCCGTTTTGGTATTGATTCTGATAGCGAGGATTTGCAGAAGGCCTTTGATATGGTAGCTGCAGTTGATAATATGGAGGTGGTTGGATTGCACTGCCATGTGGGTCAGTCAAGAACTGTTGAGGCCTGGAGTAACAGAGCTCAGATTATGTTGGCCCTGGCAGACAAGTATTTCCCTAACAAGGCTCCCAAGTTCATTGATATGGGTAGCGGCATGTTTGCCCGTATGGAAGAATCTCTGGCCAAACAGTTTGGAGATAACATACCTACGTTTGAGGACTATGCAAAAGCAGTTGCTGTTCCTTTTGCAGAGCACTATAAACATCTTTCCCAGGAAGAGAAACCTATCCTGATGACGGAGCCGGGAACAACGGTTATCAATAGTTATATTGACTTTATTGGTAAGGTGGAAAGCATCAAGCACATTAAGGGCCATGAGTTCGTAGTATTGAACTGCAGCAAGGACAACTTGGGTGATATCTGTAAGATGAAGAAGATGCCCCTGCAGATCGTGCATGTGAATAAGGAACAGGAGATGCTGAAAGAAGCAGAGTTTGTGGGATATACCTGTTTGGAGCATGATGTAATGTACCCGGATTACAAAGGCACTCTTGGTGTGGGTGACTATGTAATCTTTGGAAACGTTGGTGGTTACAGTAATGTTTCTAAACCACCGTTCATTTTCTGGAACTGCCCCATGATAGGCGAGAAAGCAGACGGTACATATTACACAATGAAAAAAGGAGAGACATTTGAAGATGTCTTTACCACATACGTAATCTAATATGAGCGAGTTTAAGAATCTTACTGTGTTGCTGTCAGCTTGCGGCGCACAGTTTGCACCAGGGCTGGTGAATTGCCTGAAAGATAATGGAGAGCGCAATATTCGTGTGATAGGCATTGATATGCATTATGATCATACGCTTGACGGACTATATGATGACATTTACGAAGTACCTGCTGCTTCAGATCCCAAATACATTGATGTTATTCTGGATATTTGCAAGAAAGAGAATGTTGATGTTGTTTTGCCGTTTATGTCAGCAGAACTGATACCTCTGCTTGACCGCAAGGCAGACTTTGACAAGGCTGGAATCAAAGTAGCAGTTGGTGATCGCAAGACTATTGAGACCACTATCAACAAGTATAATTTCTATGCTTTTCTGAAGGAACAGGGTCTGAAGGTTCCAAAGTTCCATGTGGTAAGGAATGCTTCTGAACTGAAAGAGGCTTGTGAAGCTGTAGGCTATCCTGAATATCCTGTATGTGTGAAAGCAACGGAACTGAGTGGTAGTCGTGGTATCAGGATTGTTGATCCCAGCAAGTCGCGCTTTGATATTCTCTTTGGTGAAAAGCCAAACTCATTCTTTACATCATTCGAGGATTTGCAGGCAACGCTTAACGAGAAGCCAGAAATGCCTGAAATGATGGCTATGGAGTATCTGCCTGGTGAAGAAGGCTCAGTGGACTTGATTGCAGATCATGGTAAGATATTGTATATGGCATATCGTGAGAGTAACGTGAATCTTGCAAGTATTCCACAGGCAGCTACTCTTTCATATAACAAGGAGGCATATGAGATTGCAGAGTCCGTGGTAAAGGCATTGAAACTTGATGGCTCCGCTGATTTGGACTTTAAATATGACAGGGATGGCAAACCGGTTCTGATGGAGATTAACCCTCGCATTGCTGCAACTATGCAGATTTTCAAGGAGGGCGGCCTGAACCTGCCGTACTTACGTATCAAACAATTATTGGGAGAAGAATTACCCAAGATTGATATTAACTATGGTGTGAAGATGAAGAGACGGTATCTGGAAATGTTCGCAAACAATTAACGGCATGATAAAAGTTCTTATAACAGGCGCCGGCAGCTATGTGGGCGAAAGCGTTAGAAAATACATATTAGCAACATCAAAGGATTTTGAGATAGATGCCGTTGACACTTTTGAGGATCATTGGAAACAGGCAGACTTCTCAAAGTATGATGTGGTCTATCATGTGGCTGGCATTGCCCATGTGAATGCAGATCCTAAGATGGAGCCTTTGTATTATAAGGTAAACCGTGATTTGACTATTGAGATAGCCAAACACGCTAAGACTGCGGGAGTGAAGCAGTTTATCTTTATGTCAAGCATGATTGTGTTTCATGAGAGTCAATCTCTAAAGACAGAAATGCTGACAATGGATACTTTGCCTAATCCCAATGGTTTTTATGGTGATTCCAAACTCCAGGCAGAAAAAGGTTTACATGAGTTAGAAAGTCCACTATTTAGGGTATGTATTCTTAGACCTCCGATGATTTATGGTCCAAATTCAAAAGGTAATTTCCTGCGTTTGGGTTGGTTAGCCACAAAGACTCCAATCTTTCCTAATTGGCATAATCAAAGGAGTATGCTCTATATTGACAATCTTGCGGAATTTGTTAAACAAGCTATCCTTAGGAGTTTAGTAGGTACTTTTTATCCTCAAAACAAGGAACTAGCTGATACCGTTGATATTGTAAGATACTTTGCTAAGAAGTATAATCATAAGATTTGGTTCAGTAAAGTGTTTAATCCATTTGTTTGGATTGGGTCTTTCTTCTTGCAGCCTTTAAACAAGATGTTTGCTTCCTATTATTATGATCCCCAAATGAGTAAAATGGATTTTGACTATCAATTAGTAAGTCAAGATGAATCATTTGAGGGGTTAGAAATAACGGATGCAAATAGGAAGATGAAGTAAGTTGATGGTTTTGCGCCTCATAAAGTATGATGAAACCTAGCTATAATCAAAGTGCATTCTTTGAACTACTGAAGGCTGGGCTATGGGAGAAGGAGGCTCGACTTTCCCAATATAACGATATTGATTATGCTGCCATCATGCGGTTGGCAGAAGAGCAGTCTGTTGTTGGGGTGATAACTGCGGGACTTGAGCATGTTGTTGATGTGAAAGTACCCAAAGAGGATTTGCTCCAGTTTGTGGGAAGTTCCTTGCAGATAGAACAACAGAATAAGGCCATGAACAGTTTCGTGGCAAAAGTGATTGAGCGACTAAGGGCTGCTGAGGTGTATTCTATTCTGGTTAAAGGCCAGGGGATTGCTCAGTGTTATGAGAGACCGTTGTGGAGATCAAGTGGGGATGTGGATTTGCTGCTAAGTGATACTAATTACGAGAAAGCAAAGCAGGTGCTGCTACCACTAGCTGCGGAAGTGGAGCCTGAGTTCAGTTCGCTCAAACATCTTGAGATGACTATGAAGGGCGGATTCGTGGTAGAATTGCATGGATTGTTACATAGTCGCTTATCGAAAAAGGTTGATAGGGTAATTGACGAAGCGCAAAGGGATGTCTTCTTTGGCGGTAGTGTGCGATCATGGCAGAATGATGGTACCACAGTCTTTTTGCCATCACCCGATAATGATGTGATTTTTGTCTTTACTCATATTCTCAAACATTTCTATATCGAAGGCATTGGCCTGAGGCAGATTTGCGACTGGTGCCGGCTGTTGTGGACATATCGAGAGCAGTTAAATAAGGACCTTTTAGAGCAAAGACTTAAAAGGGCTGGGATTATTTCGGAGTGGAAAGCGTTTGCAGCCCTTGCCGTGGATTGGCTGGGAATGCCGGTTGAAGCAATGCCACTATATTCATCAGAAAAGAAGTGGAGCCGCAAGGCAAAAAAAATAATTGCATTTCTGTTGGAATGTGGCAACTTTGGATATAATCGTCAGGTAGCCCGTGGTAAGATTGGTTCAGCGTGGAGTAAGACCAAAGATTTTGCAAGGCATTTTCTGGTATTCCCCCTGGATTCTGTTAAGTTCTATTTCCATTTCTTGGGGGATGGATTAAGGCTTGCAGCGGACAAATAATAGTATGATAAAAAACAAAAGATAATATGTTCAATTTAGACAAGTTTATCGCTGACAGCGTGACATTCCGTCCCGTCAGCATGTTTGAGCCGGACATTCAGGCGAATGCGGAGAAACTGACGCAGGAGATTAAGGGTAAGAATGTTTGTGTTATAGGTGGAGCAGGATCAATTGGTTCCAGCTTCATCAAAGCAGTGCTTCGCTTTGAGCCGGCATCGGTAGTGGTAGTTGACCTGAACGAGAACGGGCTGGCAGAGCTGGTGCGTGATGTACGCTCGACGAATGGGCTGTATGTGCCTGATGAGTTCCGCTGCTATACACTGAACTTTGCAGATCCTATCTTTGAGCGCATCTTCCGTGAGGAGAAGGGTTTTGATATTGTGGCAAACTTCTCTGCTCACAAGCATGTACGTTCGGAAAAAGACCGCTATAGTGTGCAGGCACTTATTGAGAATAACGATATCAAGGCGAAGAAACTGATGGATTTGCTCACGGTTTATCCCCCGAAGCACTTCTTCTGTGTAAGTACGGATAAGGCAGCAAATCCTGTTAACATTATGGGTGCATCAAAGCGCATCATGGAAGACTTGGTGATGGCGTACAACAAGTACTTCAAGGTAACCACAGCTCGTTTTGCTAATGTGGCATTTTCTAATGGTTCGCTTCCTGACGGTTGGATCCATCGTCTTCAGAAGAAGCAGCCGTTGGTGGCTCCTTCTGATGTTAAACGTTACTTTGTATCGCCTGAGGAGTCTGGCCAGATTTGTATGTTAGCTTGTATTCTAGGTCGTGGCGGTGAAGTCTTCTTCCCGAAACTGGGTGAAGACCAGATGCTCACTTTCTCTTCTATCTGTGATGAATTCGTGAAAGCTGAAGGCTTTGAGAAGAAACAGTGCGCCAATGATGCTGAGGCAGTAGCCTATGCAGCCAATATGGGATATGAAAGCGAGACCTATCCTGTGGTTTACTTCGGTTCTGACACCACAGGTGAGAAAGCATACGAAGAGTTTTATGTTCCCGGTGAGAAGATAGACATGCAGCGCTTCCAGGCTCTGGGTGTAGTGGAGCAGACCACCCGCCATGAGATGGGTGAGGTAAACGGATTCTTCGAAAAACTGGAAGGCATCTTCGCTAAAGATGACTTCACCAAGGCACATGTCGTAGAAGCTATCAAGGAGTTCATCCCGAATTTTGAGCATGAGGAGAAGGGCAAGAATTTGGATCAGAAAATGTAAGGAGAAGTTGTCTCTTATATGAAAATTATAGATCAAATTCTGCTAGATAAAGTATCTGCTGAAGCGAAGGAATCAAAGAGGCTGAGGATGAATTACAATTTTCATCAGTCGTTGGATGATAAGTGTCATCGGTTCCTCAATGCTGTGGAGCCAGGAACTATTGTGCCTATACATAGACATCCGACAAAAGATGAGAGCTTTGTCCTGCTACGCGGTCGCGTTATGGTATACTGATTGCTTTGCAATGGATTTACGGAAATACGGAGCCACGGAATCACGGAAGTGCGGAACATGTGGCGTAGCCACGGATAAACGGATTTATGAATCTACGGAATGACGGAACCACGGAATGACGGAGTTGCGGATTTAAGGAATTACAGAATCTAATTGCTTCGCAATGAAATTACGGAAATACGAATTGACGGATTTACGGAAGTATTAATATATGTTGATAGAGAGTAGGAGATCATATAACGGAAAGACGAGGAAAAACGGAGAGGTGAAGTCAAGGAATTACGGAAAGGAGTCCGTGGTAAACGCTTCGCGGAATCACAGAATCATGGATATACGGAATTAAGGAGTAATGGAGTATCAGAGGAAGTATACTAAGACAGAAACAACTGGAAAACGGAAAAATTTCCGTAAATCCGTCGTTCCGTCTATCCAAGAATCCACCGAAGAGCAAAGCACAAGGCGATTCGAGAATCCACTGAGACCTCTAATGTCTGAGGAAGAAAAATCACAAGCTCAGATATTAGATCTCAGCTACGACTTCTCATGCCGCATCATAAGGCTTTACAAGTACCTGAATGAAGGGAAGCTAGGAAAGGCAGATAGAGATATAATTGGTGCATTGGGATTGCAATTATTGAGGTCGGCTACAAGCATCAATGCAAATATGAACGAGGCGCAGCACCCGCAAAGCGATAGCGACTTTTTATCAAAAGCATCGATCGCTTTGAAGGAGGCAAGGGAGTCTGAAAACTGGTTGTCTTTGTTGAGAGACAACGGTTTTCTGGAACCACGGGCTGCGGAATCCTTGCTTCTTGACTGTGGCCGTATCAATAAGATATTGATTACGATAACGTCCAAAGTTAAGAAGCGCTTGAACAGTTGATGGAACTACGGAGGTGCAGAGAGACGGACTTACGGATCTAAGGAATCACGGAATGACGGAAAGTGATGAAATTGAGTCATTAAAGCTTTAAAATACTGAAAAATGACAGAATTCTTGGATTTTTTTGATCAAAACAGCAAATAAATGCCATTATTTGGCGTTATTTAAACATTTAATTGTAATTTTGTGGCAAAATTGAGGGATTTGAGCCCTATAAATTTAAAAAGATGATAACAGAAGAGACCATCGAACAGGTGTGGCAAAGAGCCACTAAAGTGGAGAATTATGACCCTGCTAGTATTCGAAAGGATGCCTGCGGGGCTTGGATTTTACGTAATCAATACGGAAATCGAAGCTCCATTTTTGGATGGGAGATTGATCATGTTTATCCAAAAGCATTAGGAGGCGGCGATGAATTTGATAATTTACGCGCCATGCAGTGGGAGAATAACGATTCCAAGGGAACAGATTATCCGGATTACACTGCTAAGGTTCAAGCTGAAGGTGCTAAGAACGTTTATCAAGAAGTACATTACACTGTAAATGCAGATTTGAGGACGCGATTGAATTCGAGGTATCATATAGAAGGCTGATTCTATGACAATAACAGATATCAAGATACGAGGATTATTCCATCTTTATAATTATAACATATCCTTCTCTGGGGATTCTTTGGTAAGTGTCATTACAGGACCTAATGGCTATGGCAAGACAACAATCTTGACAATGCTTGATCATTTAGCACATGCGCGTCTGTACTATTTTTATATGCTCCCCTTTGATAGTATTCATGTGGGTTTGTCAGATGGAAGTGCGATAGATATTGTGCAGGAACAGATAAACAGTGATGAGGTGTCGCATGACGATAATAAAGTATCACAAGATTTAGCTGTACGTTTTGTCTGGGTAATTGATGACGTAGAGAGTGCATCGTTTCACTTAACACCAAAGTTAATAAGAGAGACTTACCGTAAAATAGCATATCGTCTACCCCACGAGCACCGCCCTGGCTTGGATATACGAAGCTCAGAATTTGCTAAAGTGGTGATGGGACATGCTGTTTTTTATGAGATTTTGGCCCGTTCACAAGGACAAGACCAGTTTCTTTTACGTTTAAACTCCTTAAGCATCGTTTTCATCCCTGCTAATCGTATTTACAAGAACGAAGATGAAGGGGAAGAATCTGTGTCTCCTCTAAAGAAAGCGTCTACTGAATTACAAGAGATCTTGAAGCATGTTCAGTATGATTACTATTATACCAGCCAACAGAGTGACAGCGAGTTTATGGAGATATTGCTGCGCTCACAAGAAAATTTCGAAGAAGAAGAGTATAATAAACGTTCGCAGGCGATTTCTGACTTTATGAAAGGCCTTGCGGAGTTTGGGTTCATGGGAAAACCTCGTCTTCAACCTTATGATGTTGAGAATAAACGAATATTGTCTACATATCTTGTTGAACTTGAACGTAAACTTCAGGTTTATCGTCCGATTATGAGCAAGCTTACTTTATTCTCTGATATGCTGAAGAATAAGAGTTTTGCAGATAAAGCAATCTTATTTTCGCCCAATTTCGGTATCAGAGCCAGATTAAATACCGGTGAGAATGTAGATCTTGATTTATTGTCAAGTGGTGAAAAAAATGAGATTATGCTACTCTATCGGTTTATCTTCACGGTACCAGACAATTCCACATTATTATTAGATGAGCCAGAGAACTCCTTACATGTTGTTTGGCAGCGAATGCTAATTGAGGATATTTTGCGCATTGCCCCTGCAAAGAATCTTCAAGTAATTATAGCAACTCACTCTTCTCGTATTGTGACAAGAGCAAAAAAATACACTTCTGATTTGTATTATCTCAACAACCAACATGAATAACACCGTTACCGAAGAGACTTTTATTGATGAATTGGTTCAGGAGGTGAAAGATGAGATTTGCCACCCTGCTAATGCTGGTAAAGTTTGTGTCGCAGTAGAGGGCGATGATGATATAAGTCTCTATGGTAAATTTCTGAATAGTCAGCTGGTCTATTTTTATCCTACTGGTGATTGTCTATTCATCGTACCGATACTGGAACAGTTACCAGAATACAATAGTCAATTGATTGGTATTAAAGATGCTGACTTTGACTATTTGCGTGGTGTAAACTATACTTTACCGAACCTCTTCTTGACAGATACGCATGATGCTGAGACTATGATGCTTCAGCGGAGCATCATCAACGATATTGTTTATGAGTATACTCATCAACAAATGCCTAACATTGTAAATGATGCTTTTGGAGCACTTGAGTGGTATTCATATCTTCAATACTATAATACAGAAATTATAACCTCGGTAAATAATGATGGAATACGGTTCAAAGGTTTAAGTATCAGCAAACTTTTTGACGGAAGTACGCCAATTTGCTGTGCTGACTGTTTGGACATAGTTAAGCATTATGCAGACAATCAGAGGTTAATGCATTTTCCAACAGAAGTCCAATTGCAATCGTTTAAGTCGCAAAAGGCAACTACTGAAATGTTTAATTTGCATCGAGGACATGATGTGACCCGTTGTATAGGCATCATGATTCGTTGCCACACCTATCCCAAAGGGAAAATGATTGGAGATGATGACATCCCCAGACAGTTACGTATACGATACCTCTTTACTGATTTTCAGACTACACATCTTTATGAGAAATTAGATTCATGGGGTAGGGCTCATGGATATACGATGTGGAACTGATAATACTAATGGATTAGGGGTAAAGAACCCTAAGGTTTTGCGGCATTGTTTAGATGAAGCAAAAGCCTTATTGTCAGATAACTACGAGAAATTCTGGTATTGTTAGGCAGAGCATTATAATCCTTGTACCTTTGCACCATGTTTAATGTTTAAAACGATGGGAAAAGAAATGGATTATATTGAAGTGTTAGGGAACAGGTTAACAGGTGATATTCTTAAGTCAATTATCAGAAGGGATAACCCACCACAAAAGTCTGAAAGTTTGTGTAACGCTATCGATGCTCATGAGAAATATGAGCTATCTCAATTGGCAGGGTATGCTTTTCAACAGATGCAAATTGAAGAACTGAAGCAACAGTTGGATGTCTGGCGATTCTTATACGGATGGTAAAAAGTGTTTGAGGATGAAGAAGGAAAATAAGGGATAACAGCTGCGGCCGAAAGGTTGTGGCTGTTTGTGTCTATGTCGAACACGAATCTACATGAATAGATAGAACCAAGATGAGATTATATAGACCGATATACTTTGTAATGAGAGGATGCAGATTGCTTAATGATGAGGGAGAAGCTTTGTCGCAAGACGAGTTGATGAAGTTATGGGGACTATATAATATGATGGTCGGATCTACGCTGTCAACGTTCATATTACGAGGGGAGTCTGATGAAAATCTTAGAAGTCAGTTCGGAACGGATACCGAGAACCCAAGATTGCTGGCTAAATACTTGTTTATGGTTGGAGAGAAGGGCAGAATGTGCTGGACGGACAAGGAATTCCTGGATCCTGATAATGTTAGCGAAGAGAATTTCAGAAAGATATGTAAAACTCTCTACCGATATATCGATGAGGGGTGTAGAGGCCATTCAGGCAGGACTTTCAAAATGAGGGATTTCTATAATAGAAACACGGAGTTTTGCCGGGCTTTAGAAAATACGGATGAGATTGTTGCGAAATATGTATTACTGAAAAAGAAAGTTCGACGCACCGTGAATCTTTATTATCTGTCAATAGCGCATACAATTAACAGTTATGGCTACAAAAAGGCATCGAGCTTTGTTTCTGCTACCACGAATGCTGATGTGGCCCCAGGTTTTACCGATGATGTTTGTATATATGGATGGATTCCTAAGGAACCTGCGGGTATAAGTCGCTCTCAGTATAAAACCATTGACTACGTGGTAACCGAAAACGAGGACATTGTTAAGCAGTCAGGTATGCCATATTGTAAAAGCCCCGTTTACCCTGACCAGAAGGAGGTGGCTTTAAGGTGTGGTTTTCTGCCGCATTTTATCGTAGGCTTCAAGGTGATGAATAGTTTCTACGTGAATCCTGCTGTGTTTACTAGTATGGATAAAATGCAGGATAAGAGATCCTTTAATGAATTGTGCCAATATAAGAGCCGTCTTTTGCGCTATGGATTGGAAGTAGATCAAACAAACTTTGAAGAGTTCTGCAGGCTTACAAAATTCAAGCGTTATTATACATTCGATGGTGTTAAGTATGAAGTGCATTGCTTGTTTTGATGAGATAATTGTATGACACAGGACGAAAGGTGGAATAATACTGGTTCATGGTTAACATTTGGTTCAGGGTTCATGATTAATGGTTAATGATTGACAACTTCCAATATGACATACGAGAAGAAACAATATAAAAAACAGATAAAGCTAGAGGAGAAGGCATAGGGATCAGGAGACGGTTCTTTGATCCGCTTTTGTTTCATGACTCGGGGGGGGGGATGTGAGATATGACGCTGAAAGATGAATAAATCTTTTGGCGTTTTTTTGTTTTATAAGGTTTTGGGGTGTTTGTTTGGTAGTTTCATGTAAACATGCTATTTTTGCCTATAGAATATAAAAATTTGGTTAAAGAGATGAAAACAACCGAAGGCTGAAATATGATGTCTGATTTTCTAAGGTTCAATGGTAATGAATAATTCTTTTTGATATGGGAGAACAATACTTTAAAGGCGTGCTTGCTGGTTATCTTGGGACGAACTTTATGAGTTGTTCTATAACTGAGTGGCAGATAGAAACAATTAAAGAGAATATATCGCATTATTGTGAAGCAATGATAGAACATTCTCAGCTCTCATATCAAGAGAAGGAAGAACAGAAGTATCAAATGAGACAAAGTCTAGAGGTATATATCCAAGGTGTGAAAGATGAGATGAGAATGGCGGGGAGGATTTAGATAGTAACACATCAAAACTGATGAGCCTATGTGTAAACAAAAGAATTCTGACGAGATGAAGACGGAAGAAGTGAAGTTCCCGCATTATCTTAGCAATAAGCCAGAGGGTGAGGATTTGTTTGACGGCAAATCGCAGGAACGTTTGGCGAAGGCTATGGCTAAACACATTTACGAAACTGATGCCGCCAAAGAACCTTTTGTGTCAAGGTTGCTTGGTTTGGAAGGGAAATGGGGCAGCGGTAAGTCTAATGTAATAGGTTTATTGAGGAAGGAACTTTCAGAAAAATACACGTTCTTTTGTTTTGATGCGTGGGGAAATCAAGAAGATTTGCAACGCCGTTCAATTTTGGAACTGTTGACGAAGGATTTAATACCGACCAAGTTGACAGGCTTCCCCAAAATGAAAGTGCTCTCTCCTGAAGATAATGGAAAGATTATCAATAAGGAATGCTCCTGGGAGGAGAAATTAGAATCGCTCACATCCAGAAAATCATACTCAAAGAACATAACTGTACCGTCAGTAAATAACTGGACAAAAGCATTTGTTTTACTTCTTCTTGTAACAGGCCTTTTAATACCACTGATAGATGTGGTAGATAGGAATAATTGTTTGTGCTGGTGGGCTGTTCTACTGATTGTATTATTGCCCATTATGGTATTCCTAATAATTGCCCTGTGTAAAGGTAAACTGGGTGGAATGTGGGCAATGTACAATACTGATAGTAAAAGCGATACCACCTCATTTGTAATAAGTGAACAGGAACCCTCCGTAAGAGAGTTTAAAGACTGGATGAAAGAGATCTCAGATGGAATCCCTGACGGAGACAGACTGATTCTGGTATTTGATAATATGGATAGGCTTCCGACTGATAAGGTACATCAGTTCTGGTCTCTCATTCAAACTTTTTTCGCAGATTCTGGTTATTCCAACATCTGGTGTGTTATACCTTACGACGAAGTTCATCTTGCTACGGCGTTTACTGACGAAAGTGTTGATGACAGAAAAGTCAAGCTTCTACGTGCATACCTTGACAAGACCTTCCCAATAGTGTTCCGTGTACCAGAGCCTATTGTTTCTGATTATAAGGTGGTTTTTAGTAAGTTATTAGACAAAGCATTCTCAGATACAATAGCAGAGGAAGATAAGGAAATAATAAGCCGTTGCTATCGACATGACAGACCAGAGCCTAATGTGCGAGAGATTATCTCGTTTATTAATGAGATGGTTTCACTTACCAATCAATGGGGTGCTGAAATTCATCCGATAACAATGGCCATATTTGCATTAAAGGCTGATGATATTCTTCGAAATCCCATAATTGAAAAGACAGGACCAAAACAGACTGAGAGTAAAAAGGTTAGTACAGAAGAGTTTATCCTTAGCCAAGGCTATCTTGTAAGTTTCAAACAGATACTCTTTGGTAGTGAATCCATAAAATATTTACCAAGAGAAATTTCTGCGTTGGTTTATGGCGTTAAGCCTGAAGATGCACTACAGATTGTAATCAGACGTTATATTAGAAACTGCTTTACTGGTATTGAAGGGAACCCCGTCATTAACAAATACGTAGACAATAGTCAATTTATGACTATGCTCGAAGAAGAAGTGCATGATGCTGAGATTACAACATATTATACGACAGTGAAACTTATAGGGCAGATTGATAAAGATAAATTAACTGCCGAAGGAAAGATAGTGCTTGCCAAGATATGGAAGTTCTTTGGTAATCGCTATGTTGTTCAGAAAGGAAAGTTCTTAAAGTTTGCAGATTATGAGCAAATTTTGTTTAGTCATGTATCTCATACATTAGCTGAGAATTGTTCCACTACGTTCTGCAAGGGTATTATTGAGAATAAGGACGTAAATGGAGGGGATCTATTTGCACAGTTGGAAAAACTCTTTAGATGCGAGTTCGCAGCTAAGTTTGATATCAACAAAATTTGTCCTGCAAGTGAGATTGGGCCAAAGAGATTCCTTGACTATGTGAGTAGAGCTGGTGATGAATATAGAAAATATCCATTGACGGCAAAAAACAGTGATGTGGTCAAAGTCCTTAAGGAGAGCATAGGTGACGAGTTCCCATATTATGATACACTTTTGTATTTGAAAGATGACGCGAATTATACAGTGAAGGAGGTGGATGATTATGCGGTTAGTACGCTTAATGAGAAACATGTAAGTGCCTCATTCGCATATCAGCTTATAAGTGTTCAGAGGGTTTTCCATGATAAACTGCAGAGCGAGTCGGATGCAACATACATACAGAAATTATGGCAGGAGGTACAGGCTGCAAAGGATAAACCACAATATGATGAGATTTATGCGTGGAAGGCTGCAACATCTCTAGATCAATTACCGGAAGACGAG
>JAEEGL014599260.1_pt1 | contig 33266 bp, 31 predicted proteins | sample 9134231 | NCBI WGS metagenome assembly JAEEGL01 (sample SAMN16246548, study PRJNA631951) | gut metagenome | biome: gut microbiome; feature: rumen; material: fiber-attached | host: Bos | place: Iran: Karaj | collected 2018-10 | reverse complement strand
TAGTTGGTATGAAGAGCCGTGGTGTTTATGAAACTCCAGGTGGAACTATCCTTTATGAAGCACATGAATTACTAGAATCTATTACATTAGATAAGGAAACTAGTCATTACAAGAAGCAAATTTCTGATAAGTTTGCAGATTTAGTATACAATGGTTTATGGTATACACCATTAAGAGAAGCTTTATCAGCATTCGTTGATAAGACTCAAGAGCATGTTACTGGTGATGTTAAGTTAAAATTATACAAGGGTAACATTATCCCTGCAGGTATTACATCTCCTTGGACATTACATAATATGGACATTGCATCATTCGATGATGATGGTGGAGCATATAACCAAGCTGATTCAGCAGGATTCATTAATCTATTTGGACTTCCAGTTAAGGTTCAAGCATTAGTTAATGAAAAGAATAAGAATTTAAAGTAATTAAGAAAGTTGGTGGACTCTATGGCCAAGATGTGGGCAGGACGATTTCAAAAAGAAGAAAATAAAGATGTGAATGATTTCAACTCTTCTATATCATTTGATGGAAGAATGTTTGAAAGTGATATTACAGGCTCTATTGCACATGCAACAATGCTTGGCCAAAAGGGTATCATCAGTAAGGCTGATTCTAGCCTTATATGTAAGACGCTAGCTGAGATATTAGCTGATATTAAATCAGGTGATTTAAGCTTAGACCCAGAGGCTGAAGATATTCATATGTTTGTAGAGGCTGAGCTTACTAAGCGTATTGGTGAGGTTGGTAAGAGATTACATACCTCAAGATCAAGAAATGATCAGGTAGCCTTAGATATAAGGATAGAATTAAAAAAGGATATTAATGAAATATTAGTATTAGCTAAGGATTTATTAAACGCAATCCTAGATTTAGCAGAAAAGAATAAGGAAACAATTATGCCAGGCTATACACATCTACAACGTGCACAGCCTATTACATATGCTAATTATTTATTAGCTTATGCTTATATGCTAAAGAGAGATATTTCAAGATTTAATGACACATTAAAGCGTATGAATTATTCTCCATTAGGAGCTTGTGCCTTAGCCGGAACAACATATCCAATCGATCGTGAAATGGTAGCTAATGCTTTAGGTTTCGATGGTGTAGTTATGAATTCATTAGATGCAGTTTCTGATCGTGATTCTGTAGTTGAATTAGCATCAGACATCAGTCTTTGTATGATGCATTTATCAAGATTCTCAGAAGAAATTATTTTACATTGTAGCTGGGAATTCAAATTCATTGATTTAGATGATGCATATTCAACAGGATCATCAATTATGCCACAAAAGAAAAACCCTGATATTGCAGAACTAGTAAGAGGTAAAACAGGTAGAGTATATGGTGATTTAGTCACTTTATTAACAATGCTAAAGGGATTACCACTTGCTTATAATAAGGATATGCAAGAAGATAAGGAAGCAATATTTGATGCAGTTGATACAATTAAGCAATGCTTAAAAATATTTACACCTATGCTACAAACTATTAAGGTTAATAAGGAAAATATGCGTAAAGCAGCTGCAAAAGGATTTATTAACGCAACAGATCTTGCAGATTATTTAGTTAAAAAGGGTATGGCATTTAGAGATGCTTACAAAATTTCAGGTACAATAGTTGCTTATTGTATTGAAAATAATTTAGTACTAGAAGAAGTTTCATTAGATGTATATAAGACTTATTCTAATTTATTTGATAATGATGTATATAGTTATATTAATTTAGAAACTTGTACATTCAAGAGAACAAGCCTTGGAGCTTCAGGTATTGAATCTGTTGAGGCTCAAATTAAGGATTTAAGGAGCTAGTTATGAAGTTTAAGATTTTTATTGATGGAAAAGAAGGAACAACTGGATTAAGAATATTTGAAAGATTCCAATCTAGAGATGATATTGAATTAATTAATATTTCTGAGGATTTACGTAAGGATGTAAATGAAAGAAGAAAATGTATTAATCAATCTGATATTACATTCCTTTGCTTACCTGATCAAGCTGCCATTGAAGCAGTTGGATTATTAGATGAGAATAATAAGCATACAAAAATCATTGATGCATCAACAGCTCATAGAACTGATGAGAAATTCGCATATGGCTTCCCAGAGCTAGGTGATGAATTCCTTGAAAAAATTAAAAAATCTCAATTTGTTGCAACACCAGGCTGCTATGCTTCAGGATTTATTTCAATTGTATATCCTCTAGTAAAGCTTGGTATTGCATCAAATGAATATCCATTCTCAGCAAACGCAATTTCTGGTTATTCAGGAGCTGGAAAAAAGGGCATTGCTCAATATGAGGATCAAAATAGAGCAGCAGAATTTGACGCACCTAGATTATATGCGATGAGTCAAATGCACAAGCATTTAAAGGAAATGCAATATTTCCCTAAACTAAAGGAAAAACCTTTATTTAATCCATATGTATGTGATTTTATTCAAGGTATGATTGTAACAATTCCTCTATATGCTTCAAAGCTTAATAAAAAATATACTCCAGCTGAAATTAGAGATATGCTTGCAGATTTCTATAAGGGTAAAGATTTCGTAAGAGTTATGCCTTATGATGAAAAAGGAACAGAATCTGGATTCCTTTCTGCAAATCATTTAGCTGGTAAGGATTTCTTAGAAATTTATGTTTCTGGAAATGAAGAAAGAATTAATATTTCTGCATGTCTTGATAACCTTGGTAAAGGTGCTTCAGGTGCTGCAGTAGAATGTATGAATATAATGCTTGGATTAGATCCTAAGAAGGGATTAGTTCTATAAGGAGAAGTATCATGATAAAAGAAATTGAAAACGGAGTTGTTGCTCCAAAGGGATTTACAGCTAACGGTATCCATGCTGGTATTAGAGATAATAAGGATAAAATTGATTTATCAGTAATATTATCTTCATGCGTTGGTAATGCAGCAGCTGTATATACTACAAACAAGGTTAAAGGTGCTCCAATTTATGTTACTATCAGCAACATAAATGATGGAAAGGCTCAAGCAATGATTTGTAATAGTGGTAACGCAAATACATGTAATGCTGACGGTGTTGAAATTGCAACTAAAACATGCGAAATCCTAGCTAAATATGCAAATATTAAGGCTAACGATGTTATTGTTGCATCAACTGGTGTAATTGGTATGCCAATGTCTATTAAGCCTTTTGAAACAGGTATTCCTGCTATATTAAAGGGTATGGGCAACAAAAAAGAAAATGCTGAATTAGCATGCAAGGGAATTATGACAACTGATACAGTTATGAAAATGATAGCTGTTGAATTTGAAATTAATGGTAAGACTTGTAAGATTGGTGCTATGACTAAGGGTGCTGGTATGATTGCTCCTAATATGGCAACAATGTTATGCTTCATTACAACAGATACTAATATTTCAGCAAATTGCTTAAATAGCGCATTAAAGGAAGCAGTAAGTGATTCATTTAATATGTTATCTGTTGATGGAGATACATCTACAAATGATACATGCTCAATCATTGCTAACGGATTAGCAGAAAATAACCTAATTGATGATGTAAATTCAAATGAATATAAATTATTTGTTGATGCATTAAAATATGTAACAATCAACTTAGCTAAGAGAATGGCTAAGGATGGTGAAGGTGCATCTCACTTAATTATTTGTAATGTTAAGAATGCAAAAACAACTAAGGATGCAAAAATCGTTGCAAAATCAGTAATTAACTCTAGCTTATTAAAGGCAGCAATCTTTGGTGCTGATGCTAACTGGGGTCGTGTACTTTGTGCAATCGGCTATGCAAACTGTGATGTTGATGTATTTAAGGTAGATATGGCCTTCAAGTCAGCAAAGGGTGTTGTAGAAACATGTAAGAATGGTGCTGGTATTCCTTTCTCTGAGGAAAAGGCTAAGGAAGTCCTATTAGAGGATGAAATAACTATCGAGATTAATCTTAATGATGGAAAAGGAGAAGCTTCTGCCTTTGGTTGTGATTTAACATATGATTATGTAAAGATCAACGGCGATTATAGAAGCTAATATTGATTATGGTAAATTTAGAAGAAAGAGCAAAAATTTTATCAGAAGCATTACCATATATCCTAAAATATAAGGATAAAATTATGGTTATCAAATACGGTGGAAATGCAATGGTTGATGAAAACCTAAAGCAATTAGTAATGGAAGATGTTGTTATGCTTAACTCATTAGGTATGAAGGTTGTTTTAGTTCATGGTGGTGGACCAGAAATTTCTAAGGGCCTAAAGGCTATTGGAAAAGAATCTAAATTCATTGATGGTCTTCGTGTAACTGATGAAGAAACTATTGATGTCGTTACTGAAGTATTAGCTGGTAAGGTTAATAAGAATTTAGTTAAACAATTAAATCTAGCTGGTGGACATGCAGTAGGTCTATCTGGATTAGATGATAATTTAATCGAAGCACAACAAATTAATAAGGAATTAGGATATGTAGGTAAGATTAAAGCTGTTAATACTGATGTAATTTTAGATATGCTAGATATGGGATATATTCCTGTTATCTCAACTATCGGTTCAGATGATAAAGGAAATATTTATAATATTAATGCTGATACAGCTGCAGCGAGAATTGCTGGAGCACTTGAGGCTGAAAAGTTTATTGCAATGACTGATATTAAGGGTGTTTTAAGAGATAAAAATGATCCTACATCATTAATGAAAACAATTAATGTATCAGAATTAAAGCAATTAGAAATGGCAGGAATTATCGATGGTGGTATGATACCAAAGGTACAATGCTGTGTTGAAGCAACAAGAAGAGGCGTTAAGAACGTAGTTATTATTGATGGTAGAGTTCCTCACTCAATTTTAATTGAAGTATTAACAGATGAAGGCGTAGGAACAGAATTTAAGTAGAAGGAAGGTGTTTTTATGAGTCAAATTATGATTGATGACAATGAAAACATATTAAATACATATAAAAGATATAATGTTGTACTAACTAGTGGTAAAGGTTCAACACTTATAGATGAAAATGGCAAGAAATATATTGATTTTAATTCAGGAATCGGAACTAATATTTTTGGTATTTGTGATGATGAATGGACTAAGGCAGTATGTGATCAAGCACATAAAATTCAACATACATCAAATCTATATTATAGTGAACCACAAACTAAGGTTGCAAAGCTTTTATGTGAAAAAACTGGAATGAAGAAGGTATTCTTCTCAAATTCAGGTGCAGAATCAAATGAATGTGCTATTAAGGCCGCAAGAAAATATTCATTTGATAAATATGGTGAAGGAAGATATGAAATAATTACTTTAATTAATTCATTCCATGGAAGAACTATTGCTACACTTTCAGCAACAGGACAAGATGTATTCCATCAATTTTTCTTCCCATTTGTTGATGGCTTCAAATATGCACCTGCAAATGATATTGAAGCATTAAAGAATTTAATTTCTGATAAGACATGTGCAATTATGATTGAAACAGTTCAAGGTGAAGGTGGAGTTAATGCCTTAAATCCTGAATATATTAAGTTTATCGCAGATGTTTGTAAGGAAAAAGATATTTTATTCGTAGTTGATGAGGTACAAACTGGTAACGGACGTACAGGCTATTTATATAGCTATATGGAATATGGTGTTAAGCCAGATATCGTTACAACAGCTAAGGGATTAGCTGGTGGCTTACCTTTTGGTGCAATTCTTTTTGGTGAAAAGACAGAAAATGTATTAGGCTATGGTCAACATGGAACTACATTTGGTGGAAACCCTATAAGTGCTGCAGCTGCATATTCAGTTTTATCTCGTATTGACGATAAGCTATTAAATCATGTTAAGAAAATGCGTAAGCTTATTGAAGAAAAGCTATCAAATAAGCCAGGCATTAAATCTATTTCAGGAAAAGGCCTAATGGTAGGAATAGAGCTTGATGAAAAATATAAGGCAGCTGATGTAGTAGCTAAAGGTATTGAAAATGGAGTAATTATGCTAACAGCTAAGACAAAGGTTAGATTATTACCACCATTAAATATTTCTAAGGAAGAATTATCTAAGGGCCTTGATTTACTTTTAAAGAGTATGGAGGATTTAAAATAATGAAGCATTTATTAACATTAGAACAATTATCAAAAGAAGAAATTCTAGATATTTTAAATCTAGCAGATCAATTAAAATTTCAAAGAAATAATAATATTGAACATCACCTATTAAAGGGTAAAACTTTAGGTATGATTTTCCAAAAGTCATCTACAAGAACAAGAGTTTCATTTGAGGTTGGTATGTATGAACTAGGTGGTTATGCATTATTCTTATCTTCAAGAGATCTTCAAATTGGTCGTGGTGAGCCAGTAGAGGATACTGCAAGAGTATTATCACGCTACCTAGATGGTATTATGATTAGAACATATAAGCAATCTGAGGTTGAAGATTTAGCTAATTATGGTTCAATCCCTGTAATTAACGCTTTAACAGATTATTGCCATCCATGCCAAGTGTTAGCCGACTTAATGACAATAAGAGAATTTAAGGGCGGATTTGACGGTTTAAAGGCTACATTCATTGGTGATGGCTTCAATATGGCTAACTCAATTATTGTTGGATGCTTAAAATTAGGTATGAGAGTATCAATTGCTTCACCTAAGGGTTATGAAATTTGTGAGCATATTCAAGAATTCGCAAAACAATATCCAGGTATGTTTGAAATGACTAATGATCCAATGGTTGCTGCAAAGGGTGCCGATGTTGTATTTACAGACGTTTGGGCATCAATGGGTGAAGAATCTGAAGCTGAAACAAGAAGAAAAGCATTTGAAGGTAAATACCAAGTAAATGCTGAGCTTATGGCTGTATGTAATGAAGGCTGTATGGTTCAACATTGTCTTCCTGCTCATAGAGGAGAAGAAATTACTGCAGATGTATTCGAAGCTCATGCTAATGAAATCTTTGAAGAAGCAGAAAATAGATTACATGCTCAAAAGGCTGTAATGGTTAAATTAATGAAAGATTAATAAAATTAGTCCACTTATTAGTGGACTTTTTTATTTTGAAAATTATTTTAAAAAATAATGAATATAATTATCTAACCATTTCAATTCTTTATTAATAGATAATATTATGATATAATTATTTCAAATTGTTATTAAAAATGAGGTTATTATTATGGCTGTAATGTATAGAACTATTAGTTATAATGTACGTGAAAGAGATGTTAATTTAAATGATGAAATAAGACCTGCAACAGTATTAGATTATTTCCAGGATATCGCTGGTATTCATGGTACTGAGCTTGGACTAGGATATGAGCCTATGATTAAATTAAATTTATTCTGGGTTATCCTTTATGTTACATATGAGGTAGTTGGAGATATTCCATCATTTGGTCAGACTATAAAAATTAATACATGGCCTAAGGTACAAACAAGACTTGAGGCAGAACGTGAATATGAAATAAGAGATGAAAATGATAATTTATTAATTAAAGGTATCTCTAATTGGTGTGTAATTAATAGTGAAACAAGAAGACTTGAAAAGGCAGATAAGCTTACATTCCCTGGTGAATATTATGATAAATCTAATTATACAGAAAAATGTAAGAGAAGATTAGGATTAAAGCCAGAAAAGATAATAGCTGAATATAATTATAAAGTTCATCTAACAGATCTTGACCATAATCTACATTTAAATAACGCTAGATATTTAGATATTGTTTACAATATGTTTGTTGAAAATGGAAAGAAGAAAATAAAGAAATGTGAAATAGCATTTATTTCTGAAGCTAGATTAAATGATATTGTTAATGTTAAATATTTCAAAGAAGATAATAAAGATTGTTATCAAGGTTTCGTTAATGGTGAATTATCATTTGAAGTAATGCTTGAGGTGGAGGAGTAATAATGGAATTCTTAGATTTTTTAGAGAAGAGTCCTACAGCTTTTCATGCAGTAAAGGAAGCATGTGATATACTAGATAGCTTTGGATTTACTAAGCTATCAGAGGGTGAAGCTTGGAAGCTAAAAAAAGGAGAAAAATATTATTTCACAAGAAATAATTCTTCATTGGTTGCATTTAGTATTCCAAATGAAATTAATGATTTAAGCTACAATATTGTAGCTGCTCATACAGATTCTCCATGCTTTAAGCTAAAACCTAATTTTACAATTGAAAAAGATAAATATAATTTATTGAACACAGAAGTATATGGTGGACCAATCTTAAATACATGGATGGATAGACCATTAAATATTGCTGGAAGAATAATAGTTAGAACAAATGAGCATACATTAAAAACAATGCTTATCTCATTTGATAAGCCAATGTGTATTATTCCTAATTGTTCAATTCATTATAATAGAGAATTAAATGATGGATATAAGCTAAATCCACAAGTTGATTTATTACCATTAATTAGTGATAATGATATCTCAAATGTAGATTTATTAGATTTAGTAGCACAAAAGCTTAATATTAAAAAGGAAGCTATTGTAAGTCATGATTTATATTTAGCATTATTAGATAGAGGAACAATTGGTGGATTAAATAATGAATTTATATTTGCACCACAAATCGATAATTTATTATGCTCATATATTTCATTAAGAGCCTTAACTATGGCTAAGCCTCATGATTCATCTATTAATGTTACAGTATTATTTGATAACGAAGAAATAGGATCAAGAACAAGACAAGGTGCGGCATCTAATTTATTAAGTGATGCCATAAAGAGAATATCACATTCATTTGGATTAGATGAGGAGAAGCATTCAATTGCTTTAGCACAATCATTTATTATATCTGCTGATAATGCACAAGGATACCATCCTAATTATCCTGGAAAATATGATGCTACTAATAAATGCTATATGAATGAAGGAATAGTAATTAAATCAGCAGCTAGAGGATCATATACTACAGATGCAATGTCTTTAGCATATTTCCAAGAAATATGTAAAAAGGCTAATGCTAAATATCAAATAAACACAAATAGAAGTGATATACCTGGTGGTTCAACATTAGGAGCTATTTCATTATCTAATGTATCAATTCATTCAGTTGATATCGGACTAGCTCAAATCGCAATGCATTCTGCAATGGAAACATGTGGATATTATGATTATGATGAGCTAATTAAAGCATTAAAGACATTCTATGAGACACATATAGAAGTATCAGAAGATGGATTTATAGCATTTGAATAAAAATTAAATTTGGGGAGATTTAGAATGAATAAAAAATTAATAATAATCATTTCAAGCGTTGTAGCAGCACTTATAATAGGTGGTATTGCAATGTTCTTTATTATAGATGGTATATACAAAAATGATATTAAAAATAGAAAAAAATTCGAATTAGTTTATGAAGATTTTACATATGCAAAAGATGAAGATGGTCATAATTATGTAGATATAACAGGATTGAGTGATGAAGGAAAGAAGAAAGATGTAATTGTAGTACCATTTCAAATTGAAGGTTATATAGTACGAGGTTTTACAACCTATTATTCGTATGAAGACTATGTTGATTTCACAACAGCTAAAACTATTTATTTAGGTGCAGCTGAATATCTAAGCGACCGTTTAAAAATCGGCAAAAATAGTACAATATATGGTGGAAATCTTGACTTATATAAAAAGGTATTAAAAACAAATTCAGATCAATATGTATCAGAAAATGATTATAATTCAATTACAAAAAAATACAAAAATCATGATAAGATTCACAAAACTTCAGTTGTCTTTGATTTTGAATATGAAGATCATAATTATTTATATGTATCAAGCGATACTGATGGAAAAATAAATTATGTACCAGAATTTGATTTACAAAATACAAATTATAGATTAAAAGGTTGGTACAATGGAGATACTCAATGGGATTTTAGTACAGATTTAGTAACTGATTATACTGTATTAACAGCTGAGTGGAGATAAAATAAAAAAGCGATTTAAAATCGCTTTTTTTAATCTTTATAAGCTGCATAATGCTCAGTTTTTATAACTGATTCACCATCATATTGAAGCCCACATGGTATATCAAAGAATACCTGAATATGCTTTCCTTCAAATAAATGAACATTCTTTTTATATTTAATATGAGTTCCTTTAAATATTTTAGAGAATTTAAATAATATAGATATTCTAGACCATCCATGAATAACTACAAGAGTTAATGTCTTTGATGTTCTCTTTTGATCTGGTGCACTTTTCATACCACCGCCATAATATCTACCATTCATAGTAGAAGCAACCCATACATTTTTAAATGTATATTCTTTGCCATCTACAATAACTCTCGCATTACGCTTTTTATATTTAGCAAGAAGAAGACTTACAGCAATATTTGAATAATTAACTTTGTTTTGTCCTTTTGCTTTTTTCTTATCTGCAATAACGCATGTTTCACCATCTAGCCCAAAGCCTACGTTATTCATAAAATATTTTTTAGTACCATTAGTAACAACATAAGGAATATTATCTAAATATGGATTAATAAGTGTTAATATCTCATTTGATGCAATATCTCTTAAAAAGTCATTTCCACTGCCACCCTTATATAGATAACATTTATTTCTAGTTGCGTAATCCTTATATAGGTTAACAAATGTATTTAATGTTCCATCTCCACCAATAAGAATTAAAATATCATCCTTTGATAGCTTTTTAAAGAAGCTTAAATCTGCTTGAGTAAAAACAACCTCTTTAATATCAGTATAAATATGTTTTATTTCTTCTAATGCGCTGTTTTTTCTTTCTTCACCATGACCACCACATGCTAGGGGGTTATAAATTAAATAGACCATATAATTACCTTCCTAAATCCTCTAGTATTAATTGTTGAGCATAGCTTGCTATCTCAGAAGTAGATTTATCTTTGTATTCATCATATTCTAATACCTTAAGTATTGAATATCTTACTTTTGTACGTCTAAAAGGGAAGCGTTTCTTTATCATTTTTGTATTCTTAAGTGATGAAATAACTATAGGACATTTTGATCTATATGCTATTTTAAAAGAGCCAGCATGGAAATCTAGGACTCCATCCTCAAAATTTCTTTTTCCTTCAGGAAAGATACAAATAGAAGATCTATCCTCTTTAATATATTTAGAAGCAGTAGATATAGCTTCAGCTGCTTGTTTAATGTCATCTCTTGAAATAGGAATAAATCCTGCATATCTCATCCATTTTCCTGCAACAGGAATTGATAGATTAGATGGTTTTGTTACACAAATAAGAGGATATTCCTTTAAGCATTTAAATGCGACTATCGCATCAAAGTTTGATTGGTGATTACATACTAATAAATATCTTTTCTTTTTAGGCTCTTGGTTAGTGTTTACTTTTTTAATTTTACATCTAGTGAAGAATAAGCCTAATATTGCAGTTTCTCTAATGATTGCATAATAGAAGATATTTGGTTTGGCTGGTATATCTCTTCTATTTAAGAACCAAGAAACAACAGCTAAAAATAGCATATATATTAAAAGTAATCCAATATTTGCCCCTAAATAATATAGAGGAATTAAAAATATGCAGTACCAGTATAAATATTGCCCGGTTAAAAAGTAAATCAGAAGGGCAGCAATACACGATAGTGCAACAATCGTATAATGTATAATCATATTCTCACCAACCACATATTATTTTAACATATTTAATATTATTTTTCTATATGTATAAATAATGATATAATATAGGTATATTATGTATAAGGAATGTGATTAGTATGCTATATATCTTTAACACCATAAAAAGAAAGGATATTTTCGATTTAATTACAGCTGAAAATATCGATAAAGACCTATTAATTTCTAAGCTATTAGATTTTGGTATTTCAATGGGCTTAGATGGTAATCTATATAAGAAATATATATTATATGTCTTGATATATAATGATAATTCATATACTAGATCCATTGAAAAAGGATTAGATAGTAAAGGAAGCAGTAAATATATAGATTTAGATTTAAAGTATTTCTTTGATTTATATAATAAAAAAATAGATTTAGATGAAATATTAAATTTTAAATTTGAAAGTGAAATAGGAGATAAAAGCTTATTAAAGCTTATTAATGATTTATATAATAACATTCCAAATGATTTTGAATCATTTAAGAAAACTATAATTATCTTCTATAAAAATAAAGGTATTGCAGATATGGCAATATATAAAGCATTTAGAGTAGATGATGGTATATTAAGACCTATTAAAAATGTTTTAGATGTATCTTTTGATGATTTAATAGGGTATGATGAGCAAAAGAAGTTATTAAAAGAAAATACATTAAATTTCATTCATGGAAAGAAATATAATAATGTTTTATTATATGGTGAATCTGGTACAGGTAAATCAACATCAGTTAAGGCATTATTAAATGAATATTTCGAACAAGGCTTAAGAATCATTGAGGTTTATAAGCATCAAATGGAAGAAATATCTAAAGTAATTAATACATTAAAGAATAGACCATATTTCTATATTATTTACATGGATGATTTATCATTTGAAGAAAATGAAATTGAATATAAATATTTAAAGAGCGTAATTGAGGGTGGAATAGAGCCAAAGCCTGATAATGTTGTTATTTATGCAACTTCTAATAGAAGACATTTAATTAAAGAAACAATGGCTGATAATGGTGGTGTATTTGATGACTTACATAGAAGTGAAACACAAGCTGAAAAATTATCACTAGCTTATAGATTTGGTCTTCAAATTTATTACAGCTCATTATCTCCAATGGAATTTAGAGAAATGGTTAAGGAGCTTGCTTTAAGAAACGATATAACAATTCCTGAAAATGAATTAATCAAAGAGGCAACTAAATGGGAGCTAACATATGGCTCACTATCTGGTAGATGTGCAACTCAATTCATTAATTATTTGGCTAACAAGGGGCAAAATAATGAATAATTTAGTTAAAGAAAATAGAGAGAAGATAAATAGATTTGATATTGAATTCTATAAAAATGAGAAAAATTATCAAATCGTGTCTGCCTTAGCCGCTTTAAAAACAACAAATGATATTCAGGCAAGCTTTTTAAAGGAAGAAAAGAATTTAGACAAGGGTGATTATGCCCTTAGATTATATGCATTATTACAAGCATTATTCGTATCAATCGATAGCTTATATGCTATAGCATATGGATTAACAAAGAGTAGAAGCTTTATTAATATTAATGCTAATGCTGATTTAAGATTATTAAAATATATTAGAAATGATGTAGTAGGACATCCTTCAAATAGAATGGTAAGTGATGATATTGCCTTTTGTGTATTAGATGATAATTCAATCACAAAGGAAGAATTTAATTATTATATTTATTCAAAGGAAGAAATAGAAAAGAAAACTGTTAAGATAAAAGATATTTTGAATTCATATTATGAAGAAGCTAATAATTTATTAGATAACTTATATGAAATAGCTACAAAGGCTAAAACTGATAATATCTATGAAGATCTTATTGAAAAGATAATTAATGATTATATGAATGATCGTAATTATTCAAATAATCTTAATAAGCTAATAGAAGCATATAAAGAAATATATCCTAATGCTAAAAAAGGACAGCATAGATTATTGTGGCGTTATGATGTTATTAATAAGTTAGCTAGTTATAAGTGCCATAATAATAATGAAAAGGAATTAATTAATTATTGTATAGGTATTGAATTATTTAAGCTATATGAATTAGTTAACAGCATTGATTATGATATTACTATGAATAAAAGAAATCCTAAATATGTATCAGCTTTATTTAGAATGCTAAATAAAAATAGTAATTTATCATATCTAATTGATAATTTAAAGGAAACAGATCACCCATTATTTTATTCAAGCATTAATAAGCTTTATAATGAAGCTGTTAGACTTGATAATGTAAATGTTAGGGATTATTTAAAGATGATTAAAAAGGCTTATAGCAATGGTCAAGAGGAAATAGTTTTTGGTCTAAGTCTACCATTTAGACAATATATTAGAAAATAATAACGCTTTCTTATAAATTTTCTTTATTTTTTTGTTATAATACTTTTGTTAAAATTGAGGTGGATTATGGATATTAGAAACGTAGCAATCATCGCCCATGTTGACCATGGTAAAACAACATTAGTAGATAAGCTTTTAAGAGACTCTCATACATTTAGAGATAATCAGGTTGTCGCAGAAAGAGTAATGGACTCTAACGCTCTAGAAAGAGAAAGAGGTATTACTATTCTTGCTAAGAACACAGCTATCACTTGGAAGAATACAAAAATTAATGTATTAGATACTCCAGGACATGCTGATTTCTCTGGTGAGGTTGAGCGTATCATGAAAATGGTTGATGGTGTTGTTTTAGTTGTTGATGCTTATGAAGGAACAATGCCACAAACAAGATTCGTATTAAAGAAAGCATTTGAATCACATTTAAAGCCAATTGTAGTTATTAATAAGGTTGATAAGCCTTCAGCAAGAATCCTTGAGGTTATTGATGAGGTATTAGAACTATTTATTGATTTAGGCTGTGATGAGGATGACCTAGATTTCCCAGTTGTTTATGCTTCAGCAATGAACAACACATCTTCATTAGATCCAGATGCATCTACTCAAAAGCCAGGTATGGATCCATTATTAGATATGATATTAGAAAAAATACCTGCTCCATCAATGGATAAGGAAGCTCCACTTCAATTCCAACCAGCATTATTAGATTATACAGATTTCACAGGAAGAATTGGTATCGGTAGAATTAATAGAGGTACTATTAAGTCTGGTGAGGTTGTATCTTGTATTAGACTTGATGGTTCAATTAAGCAATTTAGAATCCAAAAGCTATATGGCTTCCAAGGATTAAATAGAATAGAAATTCAAGAAGGATATGCAGGAGATATCGTAGCTGTAACAGGCTTAGGTGATATTTCTGTAGGTGAAACAATTTGTCCTGTTGGTAAAGAAGAAGCACTAGAAATGATTAGCATTTCTGAGCCAACTGTTCAAATGACATTTGGTACTAACACATCTCCATTCTGTGGAAGAGATGGTAAATTAGTTACTGCATCTAAGATTGAAGAAAGATTATTCCGTGAGGTTCAAAAGGATGTATCTTTAAGAGTAAATAGAATTAATAATTTAGAGGAATGGATTGTTTCTGGTCGTGGTGAATTACATTTAGGTATCCTAATCGAAAACATGAGAAGAGAAGGATATGAATTCCAAGTATCTAGACCTAGAGTAATCATGAAGGAAATCGATGGAGTAATGTGTGAGCCATATGAGGAATGCGTTATTGACCTTCCTTCTGACACAGCCGGATCTATTATCGAAATGATGGGTAATAGAAAGGGTCAGCTAGTTACAATGAGTAACACTGAAACTCAAACTAGATTAGTTTATAATATTCCTTCAAGAGGATTAATCGGATTTAATACTAATTTCATGACTCTAACAGGAGGATATGGAATTATTTCTCATAGTTTCTTAGATTATAGACCAATGGAAAAGGTAAACGTTGGTGAAAGAACTACTGGTGTATTAGTATCTATGGCTCAGGGCCAATCTACAGCATATTCAATTGGCGCTCTAGAGGATAGAGGCTCTATGTTTATTGCTCCAGGTGAGGATATCTATGAGGGTATGATTGTTGGTGAATGTAATAAGGATATGGATTTAGCAGTTAATGTAGTTAAGGCTAAACAACAAACAAATACACGTTCATCAAATAAGGATATGACAGTAGTATTAAAGAAGCCTAGAGTATTAACTCTAGAAAACTGCTTAGAGTTCATTAATGAAGATGAGCTAGTAGAGGTAACTCCAGAGCATATTAGATTAAGGAAGAAAATTCTTGATACTGTTGAAAGAAAGAAATTTGACGCTAAGAAGCGTGCAGAAAATGAAGCATAGTTTATCTATGCTTTTTATTTTTACTCAAAAGTGATATAATATCACTTGAGGTTTTGGCAGTATGGGTAAGTTAGAAAAAATAGAAAAGAAACAAAGAAAAAGAGAAATAAAAGAACAAAAAAAGGCACTGAAGGCCTTAGAAAAAAAGGAAAGATTAGAGCTTGAGGAAGCTTATATGCAAGATAAATTAGCTGAAAAGGAAATCTATAAAGATATAAACGCAGCTAAGAAGGAAGCATATATTAAAAAAATGACACCCATATGGGAGGAAAGAAAACGATTAAATGAAGCACCTCATCTAACTGTCCTAGAAGAAATAGGTAACGCAACTACTCATGGAGTAGGTGCTGTACTTACAGTAATCGCATTAATATTATTAATAATGAAATCCGATACTACATTAAAAATAATAGCTTCAATTGTTTATTGTACTGCAATGTTTTTCATGTTCTTTAATAGCTGTTTATACCATTCATGGAAATGGGGAAGTAAGGTAAAAAGAATCTGGAGAAGATTCGATTATACATCTATTTATTTAATGATTGCTGGAACATTCGCTCCATTACAACTTATTGAAATACCAAATGAATATGGGAATCCAGCAGGATATATATTTGGTATTACATATTTTATTGCCATGTGGGCAGTAGTAATTACTGGTATTACATTAACATGTGTATTTGGTCCAGGAAGAACTAAAAAAATTAATTTCCCATTATATTTTGTAGTTGGCTGGAGTGGTCTTTGTGTTTTACCTGGTTGGATAATTCATAATAATATCGCATTATTATTATGGATATTATTTGGTGGTATAGTTTATACTTTAGGAATGATTCCTTTTGGATTATTAAAAGGTAAAAAAAGTGCTCACTTTATATGGCACTTTATAGTAATGGCAGGAGTAGTTATACAATTTATTGGTATCTATTTATGTGTATATAAATAAAAAAGATTTGGAAATCAATCCAAATCTTTTTTTGTTATTAATCTTGTTTTTTGTCTGCGTCTTCTTGAACATCGAAGATTGAACTAGAAGAAGAATATTGATTCTTGAAAGGATCATTATTTGTTTCTTCCTTTTTTTCTTCCTCGGCAGGAACTTCTTCATTAGCTTCCTCAGCCTTTTCCTCTTCAGCAGAAGCTTCTTCATTAGTTTCTTCAGTCTTTGTTTCTTCAACAGCAGCAGGAGCCTTTTCTTTCTTTACGATATCATTGTTTGCAACAAATGGTGCAATTAGATAAACGATTAAAGATACTAATGCGAATAATAATCCTAATGAAGATAATAAATATAATAAGTTCTTTTCAACAAAGAAGATATTAGATAAATTATTGAATGAAGTAACAATTAATAATGAAGCATAAGATACTGCAATAATAGAAGCAAATTTATATTTCTTGCTTAAAACTAATATTACAGCTACGATGAATAGAATAGCTAATAATAAAGCTAATACAGTTGGATTATTAGATGATGGTGAAATGAAATCAATAATAGAAGCACCATTATCTCCTAATAATTCATTGATTCCCTTTGTAAACATAATTGTTAATGCAAATAAGCTTACGATTGGAGCAATTAAAATCATTTCATGCTTTTTATCAAATATTAATGCTAAAGCGATAGCTGCAGCATCAACGATTGCTATAGCTAAAATAGAAGTAATAATAATTGATGGTGTAGCGCCATCATCTGTTCTACTCCATTTAATAAATACAGCACTTGCAGCGAATAGACAGAAGCTTATGCAAGCAATTATTGCTGATACGATTGTAGTTTTTCTCATTGTTGTTTTTCTCCTCCCTCAGGTATTAAATATAAAGTTCCAACAAAAATTAAATTAAGAATGAATCTACTAAATTCTATATTGCTACCAGTAAATGTATTTAGTAAATTAAATACCATACAGATTAGAAGTAGAATATATAGAGCAATCTTTAATATTTTATTTTGCTTTATTAAGTAGATTATAAATAGAATTAATACTGCTGTATATAGTGCTGCATAATAAATTGAAGACCAAGAATTAAATTTAACTATATTAAATACTTCAGTTAAAATTCCTGCTGATTCAAATAATGCTACTGGTAATATTAACGCCTTTAAGTCAATCTCCTTTTTAGCAATATAATAATATACGAATGATAAGCTAGCTAGAAGTAATAATGAATAGCTAACTAATCTAATAACCAATATATCATTAATTACATCACCGAAGAATGATATAAAAGAAGGTACCAGTAATGCTGCAGAAACTATAGATGCAATCAAAATAATAATTCCTTTATTCTGAATTACTTTTTCTTTCATACTAAACCTCCTACTGATTTATTATAAATAATAAAATACATATTTTCAATAAAAATGACAAAAATAACCATATTCTATTTTTTGTTTTTTAAAAAAGTGTTATAATATTTGCATATTATGAGAGGAGAAATTTAAAAAATGAATTCAAGTTTATTTAAAAAAGGTATTGCTGAATGTATTGGAACATTTGTTTTAGTATTTGCGGCATGTGGTGTTGCTGCAATTACTAATGGTAACTTAGTTGCTACAGCAATGGCATTCGGTCTAGTAATCGTTGCTATGGCTTATTCAATCGGAAGAATTTCTGGTTGCCATATTAATCCAGCAGTATCAATTGCAATGCTTATTGCTAAGAAGATGACATTTGTAGAATTCTTAGTATATGTATGTGCACAAATTATTGGAGGCTTATTAGGTGCATTATTAATTTTTGGTATTGCTAAGATGGCTGATCAAACTTTATTAGGAAATGCTTGTAACTATTTCGTTAATTCAGTTCAAGGAACAAAATATGTTATTGATGCAGGTAAGATTATTGCAAGTATTTTAGTTGAAGTAGTATTAACATTCATCTTCGTATATGTTATTTTAAATGCTACATCTAAGAAGGCTGCAGCTCCAAAATTAGCTGGAATCATCATTGGCTTAACATTAATTTTAGTTCATTTAGTTGGAATTGGCTTAACTGGTACATCAGTAAACCCTGCTAGAAGTATTGCAACTGCATTAGGAGATTTAATCTTCAATGGTAAGGCTGACGCTTTAGCTCAAGTATGGGTATTCATTGTTGCTCCATTAGCTGGTGGTGCTTTAGCAGCTGTAATCTATAATCTTTTACATAAGAAAGATGACGAATCAGCTGATTCAGCAGACGCAGAATAATTCATAATAAAACGGCAAATTAACTTGCCGTTTTTTTTATATTTTATGATAGAATAATACTTGAGGTATTATTTATGAGTTCAAAAGATGAAGAAATAAAGAAAATTAATGACATAAAGGCAGCTATGCAGGATTATATGGTGGCAACATATAATAGATATCAATGTAGATCTAAAGAAGTTGTGTTTACTGGTATGATTATTAAAAAGTCTATTGATATTTTGACTGTATCAGAATATGCCTTTAAAAATAATATTATTACAGTTCAAATCTCATTATTAAGATTATTATGTGATAACTGTCTAGCTATTGAATCTGGTATTTTATTAGGATTAGATAAGCTAATGGAATTAATATTAAATAATCAAAGACCAAATCAAATAATAATTGATGAAAAAACAGAAGAAACAATGAGTGATGGATATTTAAAAAGAATGGTAGGAGAAGATTATCCAGGATTTGATAGAGTATATAAATTTGCTTGTGAGGGAGTACATTTCTCTAAACAAACAATAAAAGGTACATTTAAGGATACAGCAAGTGATAAATTTGATATTTCATCTATCAATTTTAAGCCAGGTAATCCAGAACTAAAGGAAGAGCTTATTAAAAATAATAACGCAATGATTACAGTAGCTAAAATAATCATTGATATGCTTAAGAGGCTATGCCACAAAAATTGACAAAATCAATAATATTTAATATAATTTTTTTATTGAGAGATTTTATAGAAAAAGAGGAAAAGAATTATGAACATGGAAAAGCTTCAATCCATTGATTTTTTTCAAAATCAGGATTTACAATTTGCATTTGATGGATTAACAAAAGTATTAAATAGAGAAGTGATTTCAAGCTATTTATCATTTATGATTCAATCAAAGAGACCATTTACAGTATGTTTATGTGATATCGATAATTTCAAGAGCGTAAATGATAATTATGGTCATATGCTAGGTGATGAAATTTTACAAATCATCGGTGCTGAAATTGAAAGAGTAATTGGTAATAAGGGTGTTGTTGGTAGATACGGTGGAGATGAATTCATGATTATCTTCGATGGTATCACTGAATATAATGATGTTTGGGAGGTATGCCACAACATCAACGTATTTGTTGGTAGAATCAAATACGAAAAGGCAGAAGAATTAAATGTTACTCTAACAACAGGTATTACAAGATTCCCAATCGATGGACAAACATATGAGGAGCTTTTATCTAAGGCTGATAGAGCATTATATAGAGGTAAAATGAAGGGTAGAAACTGCTTCGTTATTTACCTAGCTGCAAAGCATTCAAATATTCTTATCCAACCTAAAAAAGAAAAATTATTCTCTTCAATGGAAATGATTTGTAGAATATTTAATATTCTAACAGTAGGTGAAGACCTAAAGAAGAGTATAAAATCTGTAATTCAATATTTATCAAGCTATTTAATGATGGATCATATTTGTTTACAATCAACTTCAAGAATTTGTGTAGAACAAATCCATTCATTATGTGTAGTAAAGGAATTCGAATATATTGATCATAACCTAATTTGTAGAGAAATGAATTCTAGTGGATTATTCTTCCTTAATGCTAGAAAATCATTAGTACAAACAGGTTCAATGCAATTACATGCAGCATTAAAGAATCAACAAATTCAAGCTCAATTTGCAATCATTGTTGAATGCAATGGCAAGCAAGTTGGATTATTAAGAGTAGATTGTACAAATATCAAAGTATGGCAATCAGCTGAAATGGATTTATTCATTGTAGCTGGTAAGCTTATCTCTGTATTATTAACTAAGGCTAATGTTACTCTTGATGAATTATTTAAAATAGAAGAATAAAAAAATAAACCGCTTATCAAATTATTGGGTACCCAACAATTAAAAGCGGTTTTTCTTTCACTAAAATTTATCTATTTCTTTCTTTAATTCAGTAATAATTTCTGATTCCTTAATTTTTCTAATAGGAACACCCTTAGAGAATATTAATGCTTCGCCCTTACCACCGGCAATACCTAAATCAGCCTCCTTAGCCTCTCCAGGTCCGTTAACAATACATCCCATTACTGCAACATGTACATCCTTGTTAACAGTATATAAATATTCTTCAATTTCTTTAGCAATAGGAATTAAATTAATTTGTGTTCTACCACATGTAGGACATGATGTTAATGTAGGAATGTTATTTTTCAATCCTAATTCCTTTAATATATCTTTTGCTGCCTTAACCTCTAAAATAGGATCAGCAGTAAGTGATACTCTAATTGTATTACCAATACCTAATCCTAATATTTCATTTAATCCAATAGAAGAAGTTATTAATCCTTTAAAATCAGTACCAGCTTCAGTAATACCTACATGTAAGGGATATTCAAATTCTTCAGAAGCTAGCTTATATGCTTCCTTAGCTAACTTAATATTAGAAGCTTTTAAAGATAATACTATATTATGGAAATCTAGAGCCTCTAATATTTCAATATGAGATTTAGCTGCTAAAATCATATTTTTAGCATTTAATTCCATTCCTTTTGGTAAAGAACCAGAATTAACACCAATTCTAATTGGAATATTTCTTTCTTTACATAATAATACAATTTCTTTTATTTTATCTTTATTTTGAATATTACCAGGATTTAATCTAATTTTATCTACACCATTCTTTATAGCAGTAATCGCAAGCTCAGGATCAAAATGGATATCAGCAACTAAAGGTATATGGATACCTTTTTTTATTTCCTTTATCGCGTTCGCATCCTCCATATCTAATACTGCAACTCTAATAATGTCACAACCATATTTTTCTAATTCTAATATTTGATTAATTGTTGCTTTAACATCTTTAGTTTTTGTATTAGTCATACTTTGGATTAATATTGGATTATTTCCACCAATATATTTATCACCAATTTTAACAACTCTAGTATTTTCTCTTAGCATAAATATCACCAATAGTTATTATACAACATAAAATCTTCAAAGTGGCCATTCTTTGACAAAAATATTATTATAATGATAAAATACAAGAAAATTTTAAAAAATGTCACCAATTGGAAATCTTAATCGTTTTATATATGAGGGAGAATATTATGAAAAAGGTTAAAATATTATTTATCATTGAGATTATATTATCAGCATTTGCTTTAATAGGCTTTGGATATCTTGCTTATTTGTTGTTCCAATATTTAGGAGAAAATACTGATAGGAGCATTAAAGATAGAATTGGCTTTTCAGCTGCAGTAGTAATAATGGGATTATTAAGAGTAGCTATTCCTATTTTATTATTATGCTCATATAAAAAACATGGCTTTGTTAAAGTCTTTAGATTCATATCATTAATATTTTTATGCATATTATCATCTATTGGATCATTTATAATATGTGCTTCATATAATAAAGAAAAAAACATTGTTACAACAAAGAAAACATATTTAGCAAAAGTATTAATAATTATTGGTATAATTGTTGGAATTGGTAAAGTTGTATTAGCCGGATTTTATAGTGATTGGTTTATGAAAGAAGCATTTAAACAATTAAGTTTGGGAGTTATAGTATTCATCTTATTTGTGATAGTTATTGCTTATTTCCCACTTGCATATTTCTTAGTAGGAATATATGCAGAGGTTATATTGTTATTCATAAAGCCTAACACAAAGTTTTTTAAAATCATAAAAATAGTTATTATTTCAACATTATCTTTAATTGCTCTTATAGCAATAAGAATTATAGAAAAAGAACAAATTGAGCTAAATAATAATACTCTTTCATATCAAGAATAAGATATAAATTAATTTAACAATTAATAAACAACAAAAATTATAAAAATAGTTGTTGATTTAATATATTTGTTTTGATATAATAATCGAGTAAACTAATCTTTAGGTCTGGAGGGATAAAAGATGCGTGATTTAGTTAAATTAGTTTGTTCTGATTGCAAGAACGAAAATTACTATACAGATAAGAACAAGAAGACTACTCCTGAAAGAATGGAGATTAAGAAATATTGTCCAACTTGCCGTAAGCATACTATTCATAAAGAAAAGAAGTAGTATCTAATATAACATTTAAAGCCCGTTTGGGCTTTTTTGTTTTATAAAGTCTAAAAAATCACTCTTTTGGGTGGTTTTTATTATTATATACTACTATATAATATCTTTGAATTTATGATAATGGAGGGATTATTATGAGAAAAGCATTTAAAATGTTATTAATCTTATCTATATTTAGCTTTGCATTTGTATTTGCAAGCTGTGGGAAAGAAAAAGAATCATCAGATTCAAAGACGTCTGATGTTTCATTAGATGAAAATAAGAAAGAATACACATATTCATTTTATGATGAAGATGGTATAGAAATTATAAAGACTGATACAATAAAAGAAGGAAATACTATTATTCCACCATCAGATCCAGAAAAAGAATCAACTGAGACAAACTCATATGATTTCATTGGTTGGTATACACAAAAAGAGGGTGGAGAAAAAGTAACTTCATTCGATAATATAAATTCTAATATAACTCTTTATGCAAGATTTGAAGAAACTGTTAGAAAATATAAAATAACATGGCTATTAGATGATGATACTCTAATTGATACAACTAAGGTTGAAGTTGGAGGTCTTCCATCACATAATAATCCTTTAAAGACAGCAACAAAACAATATTCTTATAGTTTTTTAAGATGGGAACCTGCAATTACAGCAGTAGTTTCATCTGATCAAACATATAAAGCTGTATTTGGAGAAACAGTAAATCAATATACATATAAATTTTATAATGTAGATGGTACACAAGTATTAAAGGAAGATACTAAGAATTATGGTTCATCAATTTCTAAGCCAACTAATAATCCTACAAAGGATGGAGACATACAATATGCTTATCAATTTGTAGGTTGGTATACATTAGATGGCATAGCATTTAACGAAAATGATAAATTAGAAGATAATGTTTCTTATTATCCAAAGTTTAATAAGGTAACTAAACAATATACATATAAATTTCTTGATTCAGATGGTACTGAAATAAAGAAGGCTATTGTTGATTATGGTACACAAATTGTTGCTCCAGAGAATCCTGCAGATAAAGTCAAAATAGAAGCTACATATAAATTTAATGGTTGGTATCTTGGTAGTGTTTTAGTTTCATCTTTTGGCACAATTGAAGGTGATGTATCTTATACTGCTAAATACACATCAAATCCTAATTATTATACATATACATTCTATGATGAAGATAAAACTACAATAATAAAACAAGAAACAGTCAAATATGGTACATATATTTCAAAACCTAAAACAAATCCAACTAAGGAATCTAATGCTGATTACACATATGAATTTTATAGTTGGAAAGATAAAAATAATACTTATGTATCATCATTTAATATGATAACTTGCGATACATATTATTATGCATATTATTTAGAATCAAAAACAAAATATACTATTACATTTGATACACAAGGCGGTACAGAATTTGAGCCATATGTAAGAGAATGGGGACAAGCAGTATACGCTCCAACAAAAGATCCTGTAAGACCAGGATATCAATTTGAGGGATGGGATAAAGAACTTCCTGAAGTAATGCCTAAGGAGAATATAACAATTACTGCAATTTGGTCAAAGTTATATTACAAAGTAACTGTTGTTAATAATACAAGTTTTGAATATACAGTTAGTGCTACAACAGCTGAATATTGCCAAAAAATTAATATGTCAGTTAAAAATTCAGGTAGCTATACTATCGTATGGTCAAGAAGTGATAATACAAGCACTACATATACAGGAATAGATTTTTCATTCAATATGCCTGCTAATAATATTACAATTTATATTAATCAATTAGTTTATGCAATGAGTGGTAATACTGTAACATTTGGTTCATACCCACAATCAAGAGAAAAGAATTCAGGTATTTTACAAGAGTTAAATACAATGATAGGTTCTAGACCTACAGCAACAGAGCTTAATGGTTGGACAGCATATCAATATTATAGTGATTCAAATATTTCTAAATATATGTTCTATAAAGATATTACATATAGAAATACAAAATATAGAGCTGTTTATATGACAAACTTTAGACCTACTAAATATACTGGCTATGCTTTGGATTCAGCATCACCTTCTAATAGTCAAATTGATGATAACAATTTTTCATTAAGATATGTATATTATTTTAAATTTGAACCAATTAAATGGACTATTTCAGTAAATAATAATGGTCAAGTAAGAATGTTAGCTAATATGATATTAGATTCACAAGCATATTGTAATTCTATAAGCACAACTTCATTCACACATAATGGTCTAACTACTACAGCAAATAGCTATTTAGCATCTGATCTTAGAGTTTGGTTAAATGATGATTTCTATAATACAGCATTCTCAACTACTGAAAAAGCAATTATTGTAAAATCAACTTACGTTCCAGCTAATACATCTAAGTTAGACAATGTTGGATTATTTAAAACATCAGAATTTACTAGTAGTAATCTTGCTGCCCAAGGTACTGATTATGCAAAAATCCAAGGCTTAGCAGGCTCATATTATACAGCTTCACAAAGCACAAGAACTGGCGATGATTCAACATATGTATTTGTTGCTACAACAGGTGGTACAACAACTACAGCTCAATGTTTCTATACATCTATTGGTGTAAGACCTGCTATAACTATTAATTTATAATATATAAGGGACTAGAAAATTTCTAGTCCTTTAATTTTTATGTTATAATTTTAATTGGTGATAATATGGAAATTAGAAAAGCAATGTATTCAGATATAGATGATATCTTAGATTTATTAGTTCAGGTTAATATGGTACATCATAATATTAGACCTGATTTATTTAATGGACCATGTACTAAATATAGTAAAGATGAATTAGTAAAGATAATAGATGATATTAATAGACCCATATTTGTATATTATGATAATAATAAGGTATTAGGTTATGCCTTTTGTGTTATTTTTGAACATAAAAATGATAATATGTTAACAGATATTAAAACATTATATATTGATGATTTATGTGTAGATGAGGCCTCAAGAGGAAAACATATAGGTCATAAGATATATGATTTTGTTTGTGAATATGCAAAAAATAATAACTTTTATAATATCACATTAAATGTTTGGGTAGGAAATGATAATGCTATTAAATTTTATGAGAGTCTTGGGATGAAGCCTCAAAAGATTGGAATGGAGAAGATACTTAAATGAAAATCGAAATGATGACTACAGGCTTTTATTTTACTAATAGCTACATTATATCTAATGATAATAAAGAATGTATTATCATAGATCCAGGTCTTGGGTATGTAGAAGTGGCTAACGCTATTAAAAAGACGTATAAGCCATTAGCTATATTAATTACACATGCTCATATGGATCATATAGATGGTATTAAATATTTTAATGATCTACCTATATATTTATATAAGGATGAAATAAGAGTATTTAATGATTCTAATTTAAATTTATATGAAATGATCGGAAGGAAATCTCCATTTGATGGAATGAATTTAAATATAATAAAAGTATCTGATTTAGAAGAGATAAATATATCAGATTTTAAATTTAAAGTATATCATACTCCAGGTCATACACCAGGCTCTTGTTGTTATTTAATGGGTAATGATTTATTTACTGGTGATACATTATTTAATGAATCGTGTGGAAGATGCGATTTCCCTGGTGGAAGCTTTAGTCAAATGGAAGAATCACTTGAAAGAATTATGAATACATTTAATGATAATGTTAAATGTTATCCTGGACATAATGACATAACTGATATAGGATATGAAAGAATTCATAATCCTTTCATTAAATAATCGAATTTAATTCAGTTTTTAGATTAAATATTAAAATTTTATTTAAAAAATGATATTTTTAGTAAAAAATAATTTACAAATATGCAAAAGTAGTATAAAATAAACTCATAAATCCTAAGAAGAGAAGAAAGGCTTTATAAATATATTTCAAGAGAGTCCTTGTTGGTGGGAAAGGATAATATAAAAGCTAGACAACAGCTCGGAGGATTAGGGAAGAACAGAGTAGACCCCTACGTATTGCTGCGTTAAAGCGTTAGAGTGCTGTATATTTATTTATACAGAAGTAAGGTGGTACCGCGATAATTCGTCCTTAAGATTTATTTCTTAAGGATTTTTTTATTAAAGGAGAGAAGAAAATGAAAAAATTATATTTAAAACAAGATTATAAGCCATTAATGGATGTAAAGGAAACTGAAAAGGCAATTAAGTTCACAAGAGATAATTTTGAACGTGAACTATGTAAGAAGCTAAATCTTACAAGAGTATCTGCCCCATTATTTGTTTTCCCTTCTACAGGATTAAATGATAATTTAAATGGATATGAAAGAAGAGTTTCTTTTGATGTTAAAAACATTTCAGAAGAGGTTGAGGTAGTTCAATCACTTGCTAAATGGAAAAGAAATGCATTAGGTAAATATGGTTTCCAACCAGGTGAAGGTTTATATACAAATATGAATGCGATAAGAAGAGATGAAGATCTTGATACTATGCATTCATGTTATGTAGATCAATGGGACTGGGAAAAAGTTATTACAAGAAGTGATAGAACAAAAGGATATCTAAAGAAAACTGTTAAACAAATTTATTCTGTTTTAAAGAAGTTAGCTAAAAATGTAGAAGCACAATATCCTCAAATTAAGCATGACCTTCCAGACGATATATTTTTTATTACAACAAAAGAATTAGAGGCAATGTATCCTGAATTAGAACCAAACCAAAGAGAATATGAAATTTGTAAAGAACATAAAGCAGTATTCTTAATGCAAATTGGTTGTAAATTAAAGAATGGTCAGCCTCATGATGGTAGAGCATCTGATTATGATGATTGGAAATTAAATGGAGATATCTTATTATATTATGATGTATTAGATATCGCATTTGAAATTTCTTCTATGGGTATTAGAGTAGATGCTGATTCATTAATGAAGCAAATGAAGGAAAAGAAGGAATTAGATAAGATAAATGATAAATACCATCAAGATGTATTAAATGATAGATTACCTTTAACAATTGGCGGAGGTATTGGCCAATCTAGACTTTGTATGTTTATGTTAAAGAAAGCACATATCGGCGAGGTTCAAGCATCAATTTGGCCAGAGGAAGATATAGCTGCATTAGAGAAGTGCAACATTCATTTATTATAAAATAATAAAGGGTATATTAGTTAGATTATAATTAACCAGGAGGAAGCTCTTGGTTTTTTATTTGTTTTTGTGTTATAATCCAATTGAAAGTACGATTTACAAAAAAATTAACAATTGGTAGTTTATTGGCTGTTCAGTACGAATGGTTCGGACACAATTTAATGAATTATGGTTAACGAGTTGTAGATTTTTTATTGATAATGACGATCTCTCTAAAGTAATAGACCAGACCGACAATGCTTATATTGGACCTACTATATTTGATGATAATCATGGAGATGACACTAAAAAAATGCTAACTGTCTAGAAATTCTTCATGTATATTTTTAACATTGATTATTATATTAAAAATAAACGGTAATGTGAGGTGCATAATAATGAAAAAAAGATATATTTTTCCTATTATTCTTTATTCAGTATTCTCTGTTAATATTGTGAGTTATTTTATTAGATTTTGTATAGTTATTATTGGCGCTATAATATTTCTTCCAATTATTTCTGAAATGAATAAAAAAAGAGAAGCAAAAATAATTGCTGCTTTATCTTCATTTGAACATAACGATAGTATTGTTTATTATGATTATGAGTATGTTTATTATAAAAATCAAACGATGAGACCTGGAAGAAATGTGGAAAAAATAACAGACAATTATTTTATTTATTCAGATTCAAATTCAAAAAAAATAATTGAATTTGATGATGGAAAAAGACAATTTATTGAAGTTGAAAATGGATATAGTTCTATATATGATAATTCAATTATTTATTATTCATATCTTGATAAATATTATCAATATAATTTAAGCGATAATTCTATAAAAAATAGTTCAAAAGAAGAGTATTATATTCATAGAGATGGCAGTGATTTACTTTTTAATATAGATGGCAAAAGAACATTTAATATTTCCGGTTCTTATTCAAAAACTATTACTATTGATGATATTTCAAACAATTTTTCTAATATTCCATATTTGGATATGTTCGATATAAATAGTTATCAACGAATTGGTAATAATGTTTTTATCGGTATTAGCTATTATTGCTATTGTCATATCGTAATTCAATATGATTTAGAAAATGATAATTATTATTTATATGACTGGCTTTATGGAAATATCCATGGGGAGTATTCTGACATTCGTTTCAGTGTTTTAAAGAATGATTCTCCAGGTCCTTTAAATAAGTATTTTATTACTTAAATTAGGGAGGGTAATTTATGTCTAAAAAATTAAAAATATGGATAATAATTGCTATAATAATGGTAGGAATTCTTGTTACTTGCTTTATAACTATGATTATAATAGCTGGTATTTATAACATTTTATATGGTACTATCGACAAAAGAATAAAGAAATATGAACATAATAATAAAGTGATTTATTCTGATTATGAAAATATATATTACATGAATGAAGTATATCGATATGAAAATGATATTTTATGGATTGATGAAAATAATGTTATCTATATAAATGGTAGTAAATATTATATTACTAACAATGATGGTACTAAAGAGTTATCTTTGGATGTTGAATATGTATCACATGGCTCATTATTTTTAAAAGATGATATTATATATTTTAAACAGAACAATGATTATTATGCATACAATAACCAAACAGATACAAAGAGTTCAATTAACAAAGATATATATTATGATTATAGAGATGGAAATAATTATAAAATAGATACAACTATAGAATATAATAAGATTTCAATATCTATTATTCATAATGATATTAAAAAAGAAATAACTAAGAAAAAAATATTAAAAACAAAGTTTATTGATGATGTTATTGAGAATGATGAAGAAGTAAGAGTATTTAATTATTCGGTATGGGATGATCAAATAATTCTTCATTTATATGCAGGACCATATTGTATACTAATGAAATATGATTTTGAAAAAGATATAATAGAGTATTATGATTGGTTCTATAGAGATACTTCTAGGACTTGTTACCTTGCTTTTAAAATTAATAATGTAGATAATTGTCAGATTTTAAAAACATTAATAGAACAATAAGAACATAGCCATATTTTATATATGGCATTTCTTTTTGCACACATTTTGGCACTTTTTTCTTGACAGTGCCAAAATAAAGATTTATAATACAATTGCACTTGGATAATAGGAGTGCAAATATCTATGAGAGGTGAAACAATGCTTACAGATAGACAGAAGCTTATTTTAAAAGCGATTATTGAAGAATATGTTACATCTAATGAGCCAGTTGGTTCTAAAATGCTAACTGAGAAGCCTTATCTTGCTTTCTCATCTGCAACATTAAGATATGAGATGCAGCACCTAGAGGAAACTGGATATTTAAAGAAGACTCATACATCATCTGGTAGAGTTCCTTCTGAACAAGGCTATAGATATTATGTAGATCATCTTATTATTAGAGATGATGATGTGGTTGAATATTATAAATATGTTGATGAAATATTAGATAACAAGTATTATTCTAAAGAAGAATGTATCAAAAAGATTACATCATTCTTAAGTGAATTAACTGGTTATTATACAGCTATTATCACATCACCTAATGATTTAGCTAAGGTATTAAAAATGGAAATTGTTCCATTATCTCATGATGAAGCAGTATTATTAATTGTTACATCATCTGGTAGTGTTCAATCTCAAAGAATTGTAATTCCTAATGGCTATAAGATGGATGATTTATTAAGAATTATCCAAATGTTTGATAATGCAATGTATGGTCATTCAATCTATGAAATTAGAGATATTTTATCTAATGAAGCATCTAAACCAAGAATTAGACAGATGGTTGACTTTAGAGATGATATTTTAAACTTCATGATTAAAGCATTCGCAGGATTCTTAAAGGGTGATTCAACTGATTCAGGCTTATCTAAGCTATTAAATCAGCCAGAATTCCAAGATCATACTACAATGCAAAAGATTATTAAGGCAATTGATGGTGAAATAATGAGAACATTCACTGCTGGTGAAGAAGCAGGTATGAAGATTCATATTGGTACTGAAAACCTATGTGATGGCTTAGAGGAATGTTCAATTATTACAATGCCTTTCTCAGTAAATGAAAATGAAGCTGGTTCAATTATAATGGTTGGTCCAACTAGAATGAATTACCGTGCTACAGTTCCACTACTTGAATATGTAGCAAAGAGTATGAAAAAGATAGATAAAAGGTAGGTGCTAGAATTGGCAGAGGAGATTAAAGAAGAAAAAGATCAGGTTAAAGAGCCTGAAGAAAAGGTAGAAGCTAAAGAGGCTAAGGAAACTAAAAAAGAGAAAAAGGAAAAGAAATCTAAAGAACAAGAAAAGATTGAAAAGCTTGAAGTAGAGATAGCCAAATTAAAGGAAGAAAATGCTAAGCTTAGAAATGAATATTTAAAAGCTCATGCTGATAGTCAAAACTTCCAAAAGAGAATTAACGATCAAGCAATAAAAGATCGTAAATATGCTTCTCAAAATGTTATTGGTGAATTAATTAATCCAATTGACATGTTAATTCAAATTGTTAATATGCCAGCGCCATCACCTGAAATTCAAAATTATGTTATTGGATTTCAAATGATAACAAATCAATTAACAGATATATTAAAGAATGAAGGCCTAGCTCCAATTGAGGCTAAGGTTGGTAAAGAATTTGATCCTAATAAGATGCAGGCTGTTGAAACATCTAATGATGATTCAATGGAGGATAACGTTATAACTAAGGTTATGCAGCCTGGATATATGTATAAGGATAGAGTATTAAGACCAGCAATGGTTGTTGTAAATAAAAAGGTAGTTAAAGAAGAGACTAAAGAAGGAAAAGAGGAAGAATAATTATGACAAATAAGGTAATTGGTATTGATTTAGGTACTACAAATTCATGTGTTTGTGTTATGGAAGGTAAGGAATCTAAGGTTATTCCTAACGCTGAAGGTGTAAGAACTACTCCATCAGTTGTAGCTTTCAAGGGTGAAGAAATTCAAGTAGGTGATGTTGCAAAGCGTCAAGCTATTACAAACCCTAATACAGTTTCATCAATCAAGAGACATATGGGTGATTCATCATATAAAGTTGATATTAATGGAAAGAAGTATACTCCACAAGAAATATCAGCAATGATTTTACAAAATTTAAAGAAGACTGCAGAAGCTTATTTAGGTGATACAGTTTCTAAGGCTGTTATTACAGTTCCAGCATATTTCAATGACGCTCAACGTCAAGCAACTAAGGATGCTGGTAAGATTGCAGGTCTTGAAGTATTAAGAATTATCAATGAGCCAACAGCTGCTGCATTAGCTTATGGTATTGATAAGACTGATAAAGAACAAAAGGTATTAGTATTTGACCTAGGTGGTGGTACATTCGATGTATCTATCCTAGACTTAGCTGATGGTACATTTGAAGTATTATCAACTGCAGGTGATAACATGCTTGGTGGTGATGACTTCGATAAGTGTATCATGGATTGGTTAGTTGCTGAATTCAAGACTGAATCTGGCGTTGATCTATCTAACGATAAGATGGCATTACAAAGATTAAAAGATGCTGCTGAAAAGGCTAAGAAGGATTTATCAGGTGTTACATCTGTTGAAATTCAATTACCATTTATTTCTATGTCAGCTGCAGGTCCTCTACACTTAAATAGAACATTATCAAGAACTAAATTTGATGAATTAACTCGTCATTTAGTTGATAGATGCTTAGGACCAGTTAGAAGAGCATTATCTGATGCTAAATTAACTCCAAAGGATCTTGATCAAGTATTATTAGTTGGTGGTTCTACACGTATCCCAGCTGTTCAAGAATTAGTTAAGAGAGAATTAGGAAAAGAGCCTAATAAGAGTGTTAACCCTGATGAAGTAGTAGCAATGGGTGCTGCAATTCAAGGTGGTGTATTAACTGGTGATGTTAAGGATGTATTATTACTAGATGTTACACCATTATCACTTGGTATTGAAACATTAGGTGGTGTATTTACTAGATTAATTGATAGAAATACAACAATTCCTTGTTCTAAATCACAAGTATTCTCAACTGCTGCAGATAACCAACCAGCTGTTGAT
>JAEEGL012107975.1_pt1 | contig 33266 bp, 17 predicted proteins | sample 9134231 | NCBI WGS metagenome assembly JAEEGL01 (sample SAMN16246548, study PRJNA631951) | gut metagenome | biome: gut microbiome; feature: rumen; material: fiber-attached | host: Bos | place: Iran: Karaj | collected 2018-10 | reverse complement strand
TAAGTGTGTCCACTCTAATCCTAACTTTTTAATTAATAAATAAATACTATCCACATTTCCCCAAATGTGGTCTGCAAAAATACAATTTAATATCATTTGCGCAATTATTATTAACAACATTTTGTTGATATACCGATTATGCTGAAAATCAGCCATAAGCGGTATTTTTGATTGTTTATTCAACAGGCAGCTTGGCGGATTGCTATCCAAACCGATGTCATTTTTCTGTCGGCAATGTGTGAAAATTATCGGTTTTCGCGTTGAAATTTCAGCCAGGGACCATAACCGCCGGATAGGGTGCGCAAAAAGTTGTGTTTCCGCAATATTTACACCTGCCGTCCGTTCTTTTTATCGCGCAAATTTGTAGGCGGTTCTGAAAAATCAGCATTCGATTTTCATAACACGCCTAAAAAACTATTTTTGCACCATAAAGAAATAAAGAATCTTTTGTGTCGAATTTCAGCAGAATCATTTTGAGTGTAAGCGCGGCGGCGGCAGCTGCCGTAATGGTTAGCTGTGCGCCTACCAAAAACACTCCGCTGCGGCGCGCCTATCACAATACCACATCGAAATACAATGTCTATTTCAATGGCAACGAGGCGTTTAAGTCGGGCATGGAGAACATCTACTCGGCTCACGACGAAAACTTTGCGCTCATTCTGCCAATGTTTGTGTACAGCGACAAAGAGGCCGCTCTGACATCGTACGGCGATATGAACCGCGTAATCGAGAAGAGCGAGAAATGCGTCCGCAAGCACTCCATAACTGTCAAGCCAAATCAGAAAAAAGGGAAAAAACTGTCGGACAAGCAGAAGGCGTTCATGAACAAAAACGAATACGTGAAGTGGATTGATGACGCCGAGATGCTGAACGGCAAGGCGCTGACTATTAAGCAGGACTACTACGCCGCCGTTGAGCAGTTTACATCTATAGTCCGCCTTTACGACGACCAGGACACTAAGACAGAAGCCTACATCTGGCTGGCGCGCTGCTACACCGAAATGGAGAAATACGACCAGGCGCAGGATTTCCTGAACACCATAACCAGCGATATGAGTAGGGTGTCGAAGAAGATGATGTCGCCGCTCAACGCCACACAGGCCGACATCATGATTCGCCAGGAGCGTTACACCGACGCCATTCCGTATCTTGAGGACGCCGTAAAGACAATCCGCCGCAACAAGCGCGACAAGGTACGTATGATGTACATTCTGGCGCAACTCTACCAGCTTAACGAGGAGAGCCGCAAGGCCAGCGAGTGGTATCAGAAGGTCATCGACAAAAACCCCGACTACAAATACACCTTCAACGCAAGCATCAACAAGGCCAGCATCTACAACAGCGAGACGGGAAACAGCGAACAGCTGCAGCGCGTGCTCAACAAGATGCTTAAAGACGAAAAGAACACCGAGTATCTAGACCAGATATATTACGCCTTGGGTAACATCGCCTACAACGAGATGCGCGACGATGACGCTCTGTGGTACTACAAGCAGTCGATAGCCACAAGCACCGTCAACACCAATCAGAAGAGCGTGTCGTATCTGGCTGTGGCCGACATCTATTTCGACAAGCCCGACTATAGGCAAGCCCAACTGTATTACGACAGCGCAATGGTGAATCTGCCGCGCGAGTATCCTTACTACAAACTGATTAAACGCAAGACTGACAACCTGACCGACCTTGTGCGTTGTCTTGAGACTATCAGCCGCGAGGACAGTCTGCAGAGGTTAGCCAAAATGTCGGAGGCAGAGCGCAACCGTGTCATCGACAAGAAGATAAACGAGGTGAAAGCCGCTGAGGAGGCTGAAAAAAGCCGCGAGGCCCAACAGAAAAACGATATAGCGCAGGCGCAACAGATGTCGAGGCAGAATGCCAACACCGGCGGCAAATGGTATTTCTACAACCAGTCGTCGCTGAGTCTGGGACAGTCGGAGTTCAGCAAGAAGTGGGGCGGACGCAAGCTGGAGGACAACTGGCGGCGCAGCAACAAAACAGTGCTCGACTTCGATGATTACGACGCCTACGGGAACGAGGAACCCGAAGAGGACAAGAAGAAAGATTTGGATAATAAAACACGCGAATACTATTTAGTTGACATTCCGTTGACCGACTCGGCCTATCAAGCCTCCGAAGCCAAAGAGGAAACCGCTTATTTCGATTTGGGCGTCATCTACAAAGATAAGTTTGCCGACCTTCCGCTGTCAATCAGCGCGTTTGAGGATTATCTGAAGAAATACCCCAATTCGGAACAAACAGTGTCGGCTTTGTTCAATATGTATAAGGTGTATCTTCTGCAAAAAGACTATCCGAACGCCGAGGCTTGCAAGAACCGCATCATCAACGAATATCCGGACACCGATTACGCAAGAATCCTGAACAATCCGGACTATTACAAAGAGCTTGAACGGGCTGACAATCAGCTGAATTTTATGTATCAGGCCACATACAGGTTCTTTATAAGCGGCGACTGCGACCAGGTGGCCAACACCTATCGCTATGTCGATTCGGCTTACCCCGAGAGCCGTCTTATTCCTAAATTCGCGCTGCTCAGCACACTTTGCTCAGGCAAATCGACTGATACAGCCACTTTTGAAAAAGCGCTGAAAGCCTTTATCGCCAAATACCCGAAGAACGAGGAGAGCACTTACGCCCGCGAGGTCATTGCAGCCTTAAACCGTAAGCCGCACGTCTATGAGGAGAAAACAGAGGAAGAAATTCTGCGTGAGCAGCTGGCGGCCGAGCAGTTGGCCTATGATACGCTCGACATCTCGCTTTTCAATTACAACGCCGCCGAGACCTATTATTATATTGTGGCGTGCGCCAACAGCAAGCTCGATGACAACAAAATCAAATTCAACCTCATCGATTTTAATGACGAATACTTTGATTTCCTGAATTTTGACGTCAACAACCAACGGCTCAACGATGATTACAGTCTTGTGATTGTCACCAAGTTCAAGAATGCCAAAATGGCGCAGAACTACATTGAGTCAGTAATAATTGCCGGCGAGGTGTTCGATGACATCACCCCCGACAGCTACCGGCACTACATAATATCGAAATCTAATTACGATAAATTATTAGAAGATAAGAATATAGACCGATACAACAAATTCTTTGAACAGAATTTCCGCCTGAATCCTTAGGATAAGGCAGAAGCGATATAAACGTTTGATTATGAATAAAAGACTGATTTTTGGAGCATTTGCGGCACTTGCAATGACAGCCACATCGTGCTGCCGGCAACCCGAGACCGACAATCAGAACCAACTGATGCTTGCCACAGCCTGGTATCAGCAGTCGGCGGAGATGCGCGCCTGCTACTACCAAGCCTACCGCATGGCGCAAATGGCTTTGACGGAAAACCTGCGTAACTACAAGGGCGACAAGCGTCCTGCCGTAGTGCTCGACATTGACGAGACGGTGCTCGACAACAGTCCGTTTGAAGCCAAGATGCTGGTTGACAACCTCGCCTACAATGACAGCTTGTGGCGAGTCTGGACCGACCGCGCCGATGCCGCACCGCTACCCGGAGCCGCTGAGTTTATCGGATTTGCCAAGCAAAATGGTGTGGATGTATTTTTCATATCGAACCGCAAAGACGAGGAACGCGCCACCACGCTGCAAAACCTTGCGGCTGCCGGCATGCCAACCGATTCTGCCTGTCTACTGACCATTGCTCCAGGACAGTCGTCGTGCAAGGACTCGCGCCGCGAGCAAGTGATGCAGACACATGAGATTCTGCTTTTTGTAGGCGACGCCTTGGGCGATTACTCTTCGCTTTTCGACCGCCGCGATGCCTCTTTGGCGCTGGCATTGGCCGACTCGCTGCAAGCCGATTTCGGTACACGCTTTATTGTGCTGCCTAACCCAATGTACGGCGAGTGGGAAAATGCCATATACCGCGCAAAAGGCGCTAAAAGCCGGAGCGAGAAGAACAAGACAATACTGGAGAGGTTGAAACTATAAGTTACAGGGCAAAAGTATTGTGAATTTAGAATTGCGAATTGATAATTAGAATATTAATAACTAACCATTACTCATTACACTTTACTCATTAATCATTCAACAAATTATGGATAATCTGTTCCTGTTGATTTTCATCGTTTTTATTATGGCCGTGTTGCTGTTCGACCTGCTGTTTGTCGGTAAAAACCACCACATAGTTAGTATAAAAGAATCAGGCATCTGGACGGCGGTTTGGGTTTCGTTTGCACTGTGCTTCTTTGTCTTTTTGCGTTATGGCGGACACATGGTGCATGGCATCGACTCATTTGAGGGTCTGCAGCATGTTACGCAGAAGTATTCGCTTAACTTCAAATACGACGGCTTGCCGCTCGACAAAGCCATTGAGAACGGAATAACGCTCGAATCGGCAATTGAGCAATACCAGCGGAGCTCGTCAATCGATTTTCTGTCGGGCTACCTTATTGAAGAGACACTTTCGATTGACAATCTGTTTGTTATGCTGATGCTGCTTACAGGCTTCGGTGTGCGCAAGAAAGATTACAAATCGGTGTTGTTCTGGGGTATATTGGGCGCTATTATATTACGTATGGCGTTCATTTTCCTGGGTTCGTCGCTTATACAGAAATTCAACTGGATACTGCTTGTTTTCGGCGTCTATCTGGCCTACATGGGCGTGAAAATGTTCTTCAAGAAAGACGACGATGAAGCACCCACCAATCCGCACGACAAGCCTATTGTCCGTTTCCTGTCGAAGCATTTCAGCGTATATCCGCGTTACGTGAACGGACGGTTTTTCATGCGCGACCACAAGGGCAAACTGTTCATTACGCCGTTGCTTATTGTGGTGGCCACCATTGAGTTCAGTGATGTCATTTTTGCTTTCGACAGCATTCCGGCTATCTTCTCGGTAACCTGCGACCCGTACATCGTTTTCTTCTCTAACATATTCGCAATCATTGGGTTACGGTCGATGTTCTTTATGCTGGCCGGCGCCGTCGACAAGTTCTGTTACCTGAAGCAAGGTGTGGCTTTTCTGCTACTCTTTGTCGGCGTCAAACTGTTGGCACACCATTGGCTTGACGAAATAGGGTTCAGTTCGCTGCATTCGCTCTATGTCATTTTGACAATAGTAGTGCTCAGTATTGTGCTGTCACTGCTGTTCCCGAAGAAAAAAGCCGAAGCGTAACTCTCGATTTGCGATATTATGGCCGCTCGTGCGCTCTTTGCTCAAGTGATTGTTCCTGTGCCTGTTAAGGGAACGTTCACCTACGAAATTCCCATTTCGATGACAGAGAGTGCCGCTGTAGGAAAGAGCGTTGTGGTTGAGTTTGGCGCAAAAAAACTCTATACGGGCATCATTCATAGTATTACGCCTACTCCACCCGAGGGTTTTAAGATAAAATCGATACAGAGCATCGCTAGCTTGCAACCTATTGTTACACAAGAACAACTTGACTTTTGGCAATGGGTGTCGAATTATTATATGTGCCCGATAGGCGATGTTTATAAAGCTGCCGTTCCGGTCGGTCTGCGTCCCGATAGCGACACAAAAATTCTGCCTGCCGACAACGCTCAAGCCGACACTTCAACTCTTACACCTGCGGAACAGTCGGTCTATTCGGCTCTATTGAAAGAAGAAGAAACCGACATTGGCCGCTTGGCAAAAATAACTGGCGAAAAATCAATTCTTTCGATAGCCAAAAATCTGTCGGATAAAGGATTAGCTATAATAACTGAAGAGATTCACGGGCGCACCACACCGCGCAGGCAGAAAGTGCTGCGTATGTCGCCACTGATAACCGATGCCGAGATGCTGAACCGCAAGTTGGCGTTGTTGGCGCGTGGTGTCGACAAACAGCGGCAAGTGCTGATGTGGATTACCAATTTCCTTGGCAATGACGCTTTTCGGGGAAAATCGGTGTTGCAAAAAGTGGCGCTTGAGAAGGTGCCCACAACGGCAACGGTCGTCAAGACATTAGTTAGAAACGGTTTCCTGATTGAAGATTTTGAAGATGCGCTGCAACCGTCGCAACCAGCCGACTGCCAATCGAAACACGAGTTGAACCAATATCAACAGACGGCCATTGAGCAGATTAGGGCCGAGTTTGAAGGCAAACAGACTGTTTTGCTGCACGGCATAACAGGAAGCGGCAAAACCGAAATATATATTCACCTTATCGACGAGATGCAGAAAGCCGGGAAGCGAGTACTGTATATGCTGCCCGAAATTGCGCTCACATCGCAGATTGTTAACCGTCTGAAGCAGTTTTTTGGTGACAAGGTGGGCGTCTATCACTCGAAACACACATCGACAGAGCGCACAAGGCTTTGGGAGAGCTTGCTAGACGACGATTCGCCTTATCAGATAATCTTGGGCGTTCGCTCATCGATATTTCTGCCACACAAGAATCTGGGTTTGATAATTGTTGACGAGGAGCACGAGAGCAGCTTTAAGCAATACGACCCGTCGCCGCGCTATAATGCCCGTGACTTGGCGGTGGTGCTTGGTTTGCAGCACAATGCCAAAGTGCTTATGGGTTCGGCCACGCCGTCGCTCGAAAGTTACTTTAACGCGCAGCACGGACGCTACGGATTAGTTACTCTGAACCACCGCCACGGACCGGCTGTTCTGCCCGACATTGTGGTTGTTGATACTCAGCGCGAACGGCACAAAAAACTTATGACACAATGTTTTAGCCAGACATTGCTCGGCTACATCGACACAGCGCTCAACGCTGGCGAACAAGTCATTCTTTTTCAAAACCGACGCGGCTACAGTCCGTTCCTTGAATGCAAGCAATGCGGCTATGTGCCAAAATGTGAGCATTGCGATGTCAGCCTCACTTATCACAAGTCAATCAACAAGTTAGTGTGTCATTATTGCGGCTACACTATCAATTTGCCCGGCAGCTGTCCACACTGTGGCAACCCTATGCAGACGGCCGGTTTTGGCACCGAGCGCATCGAAGATGAGCTGAAGACGATTTTTCCGCAAGCCGCAATAGCCCGCCTCGACACCGACACCACGCGCAGCAAAATGGGCGCCGCCAACATAATACGCGATTTCCAGGAACAGAAAACCAATATTCTCATCGGCACGCAAATGGTGTCGAAAGGGCTTGATTTTGAGCACGTAAGCGTCGTCGGGATAATCAATGCCGACAATATGCTGAGTTTTCCCGATTTCCGCGCCTACGAGCGCAGCTACCAGCTTATGGCGCAGGTGAGCGGCCGTGCCGGTCGGAAAGACAAAAAAGGCACAGTCATCATTCAGACAGCTAACCCCGAAAACAACGTTGTTCAACAAGTTGTCAAAAACGACTATCAGGCTATGTATCAGACACAAACCGAAGAGCGACAGATGTTTTTCTACCCACCGTTCAGCCGCCTGATTTCGATAACACTCAAGCACCGCGACCGCAATATTGTTGAAAAAGGCGCGCGGGAACTTTTCGGCCAGATTCAGAAAATAGAAGGCCTTACGGCTCTCGGCCCAACCGTTCCGGCCATAAACCGCGTGCAGAACTTCTACTTAATGGATATCCTCATCAAACTGTCAAAAACCGACGGAATGGCGGCAAAGAGGCAAATGCTCGAAGCCATAGACTTGTTCTTAGAGATTCCTGAATACAAAAACATCATGATTGTCCCCGATGTCGACCCGATGTAAATGGAAGTTATAAAATGCTGATTCCCAACGATTGTGTAAAATCATTCGACATCAATTATCCGCAACATCATAAGTTTTTTTAACTTCGAAAGCTTTTAGGAAAGAAACCGAAAGGCGACTAAAATGGCTTTTTATATGAAAATCAGTTTTAAAGCGACATTGTTGCTACTACTTTTCCCGTTTGCAACTTTTGCGCAGGAGCCGGAGCCGAAAACCAACGACATCGAGCCTTCGGGCCTCGACGCGTACGATATTTTTCTGTCAGAGGCCGAGCTCGACGAGAGCGGAGCCACAGTGGGCTCAATATCAGGAATTTTGAGTTCGTCGCAAGATTTGTATCAGAACACGGCGGGCTATCAGTTTGGCTCCACGCGCTACCGCGTAAAAGGATTCGCATCGAATCAGGAGAGCGTGACAATCAACGGAATACCAATGAGCGACCCGTCGACAGGGCGTACCTCGTTCGCCCTCTGGGGCGGCTTGAACGATGTTACGCGCTATCCGTCGGTGGTGCCTGGCATCGGCTTTTCAGAATATTCATACGGCGATGTAGGCGGCATTGTCAACTACTCGATGATAGCGTCGGAGAAACGCAAGGGCTTCCGCACAACATACTCGTACGGCAACAACGCCTACCGACACCGTGCAATGATAACCTACAACTCGGGCTTGCTGCCAAGCGGCTGGGCGTTTTCGGTTTCTGGCTCGCGCCGGTTTGCCGAGGAAGGATATGTTGAGGGCTGCAGCTATGACGCCTGGGGCTATTTTCTGGCTGTTGAGAAACAGATAAATGACCGCCACAGTTTGAATTTCGCCGGATTTGGCGCACCACGCACCAACGGTCGTGCATCGGCTTCGACACAAGAGGCCTACGACCTTGCCGGCAGCAACTACTATAACCCTAACTGGGGCTGGCAGAACGGCCGCAAGCGCAACGCCAGCATGGCCAAATCGCACCAACCGGTGCTGATGCTCACTCACAAATGGAAAATATCCGACGCGGCGGAGCTAACAACCTCAGCGGCTTACGGTTTCGGGCGCTACGGCACATCGTCGATAAGCTGGGTTTCGGGCAATGACCCGCGCCCCGACTACTACAAAAACCTGCCGAGTTACTATCTGACAACCAAACTGAACCTTGATGAGTACGAGGCGCAGAAGCTCGACTGGGAGACGAACGAGAACCGCCGTCAGCTCAACTGGGAAGGCTTCTACACGGCCAACCGCAATCGTGTGGACCAGATTTTCGACGCCAACGGGACTATGATAGCCGCCGGTTTCCGTGCCAACTATTACGTGCAAGAGCGTCGCAGCGACAAACGGCAGTTCAACCTGTCGTCAATCTACAACTACAGCCACGACAACCTTTCGTGGAACGTTGGTGTTAATGCGGTGATTTTCAAGGGTTATAATTTTATGACAATTGTCGATTTGCTGGGAGCTGACTATTATCTCGATGTCGATAAATATGTTATGCGCGACAGCATCCCGACGCCCGGCCAGCGTATTCCTGACGCCGCCAACAGCGACCTTAACAACCCCAACCGCATCTGCCATGTGGGTGACAAGTGCGGCTACTACTACATTGCCAACCACAATAATGCCGAGCTGTTCGGACAGGTTGTTTACAGCCTTCAGCAACTTGAGTTTATGGGCGGCGCCAAAATCCGATACACAGAGTTCTGGCGCACGGGCAAGTGGCGCAACGGCATCCACGCCGACAACTCGTATGGCGACAGCAAGCATCAGACGTTTGTCGATTTCAGCGTGAAAGCCGGCGCAACCTACAAGGTTAATGGTCGCAACCATATCATTTTCAATGCTTTGTATCAGACTGACGCGCCGTCGTTCCAAAACGCGTTTGAGACAGTGCGAACAAGCAACGCCACAGTCGAAAATCTGAAAAGCCGCAAGGTGGCCGCAACCGACCTTTCGTACAACGTGCGTCTGCCAAAACTGAAAACGCGCGCATCGGTCTATTATTCATTCAACGCCGACGACATGTCGGTTCGTAATGTCTACATCGAAGGCCGCGACGAGCAGACAAGCAACGGAGGCGTCTATGGAAGCTACATCTGGCGCGACATGGACCGCATACACTACGGTGCCGAGCTTGGCCTGGAGTGGGATGTGACGCCGTCGCTGCAATATCAGCTAGCTGGCGGCATCGGACGCTTTGCTTACTCAAACCGTCCGACTATCCAAATCATTTCCGACGACGGAATGACCAACCAGACCGACATCGCCTATTTGAAAAACTACCGTTTGGGCGGATTCCCGCAAAGCGCCATGGCCACTGGCTTACGCTATAGCATCAACTACTGGAACATTGGCGCCACAGTCAGCTACTATGCCGATATTTACACCGACATGTTCCCCGAGCGCCTCACCGAGTATGCGCTTGCGGGATATACTCCTGAGCATGAGAACTATCGGAAAATAACACACCAAGAGAAACTCGACAACAGTTTCATTGTCGATTTGTATGTGAGCAAAAGCTGGCGTATTGCCGACAGCTACTATTTAGGTTTCAACTTGAGTGTCGATAACTTGCTGAACAACACCGATTTCGCTTATTCGGCCTATCAGCAGTTCAGGCTCGACAAACGCAACCCCGACCGTTTCCAACCTAAATACAACTATATGTGGGGACGGCAATTGTTTGTTAATTTAAATTTCAGATTCTAAATAATTTACTAATATGAGAACTTCGCTTTTAAATAGTATAACGGCCTTGTCGGCGGCATTGGTTTTGAGCGCTTGCATCGATAATGATTTTGACGCACCGGATTATGTTGCATTGCCTAACGGAACAACCGTCACTGTGTCTGACATTTACGCTATGCATGCCAAAAAGCAGGCTTCGTTTGTCATAACCGACACAGCCTACCTCTACGCTACAGTAATTGGTGACGAGAGCAGCGGCAACCTCTACAAGCAGCTTTATGTCCAGGACGAGACGGGCGGCATCAACCTGCAGCTTGAGGCGAGTGCGGCGAATGTCCGTATTGGTGATTATGTTAAGATTGTGCTCAACGGTCTTTCGGTTTCGAAATACAACGAACTGATGCAGCTTGGCGGCATCGACCCGGCTTACGACATAATTGTGCAGCGCAACGAGTGCTACATTGAGCCGGAAGTGGTTACCATAAAACAGCTCAACAGCTCCGATTTTGCATACACTTGCAAACTCGTCCGACTCGAAAATGTGCAGTTTGCAGCATCCGACACTGCCGGAACATACGCCGACGGTTACGCACAAACATCTAAGAATCTGACGCTTACCGACAGTTTGGGTAACGAGGTTATTGTCCGCAACAGCGGTTATGCCAACTTTGCCAACAAAAAAGTGATTGGAGGACGCGGCAATGCCGTGTTTATCGTCAGTCGCTACTCATCGACAGTGCAGTTGCTTATCCGCAATGTCAACGAGCTTGAACTGACCAGCGCGCGTTTTGTTTCAGGAAAAGAGAAAGATGCGGTGTTCAGTCAGTCTTTCGATAACAATTTTGGCAGCTTCACCACCTTCAGTGTGTCGGGTGAGCAAACGTGGGCCATCAGCTACAGCACCGCCACAATGACGGGCTATGCCAACTCCACCAACTATGACAACGAAGACTGGCTCATTTCGCCCGAGATTGATTTGACAAACGAGACGGCGGCAGGTTTCAGCATGAGCTATATCGCCCGTTATTTCAGCGACATCAACAGCGACATAACTTTACAAGTGTCAACCGATTACAAAGCAGGCAAGTCGCCGACAAATGCAACATGGACAGCCGTTCAGGCAACATGGACCGAAGGCTCCGACTGGAACACCTTTGCCACTACCAATGTCGATATAAGCTCGTACGCCGGTAAGAAGATAACAGTTGCCATAAAATACAAATCAACATCGAAAAAGGCAGGTACACTTGAGATTAAGTCGATTAGCATAACCAATAAAGTTGTGGACAATACCAACCCCGGCAACGACACAAGCGCTGGAACATTTGAGACACCGCTCAGCGTATCGGCAGCCACAACAGCAACTGGTACAAAATGGGTAAAAGCTTATATTGTTGGTGTTTATGAGACAAAAGACGCAAGTGGCGCTACTTTGGAAAAATACGCCATGAGCACAAAAGCACCGTTCTATACGGCCACCAATCTTCTCATAGCTGCTTCGGCTACCGAAACAGACCTTAACAAATGCCTGACAGTGCAATTGCCAACCGGCGACATCCGTGCAGCCCTCAACCTTGTCGATAACGCGTCGAACTTAGGCAAGGAAGTTATGCTTTACGGCTCGCTTGAAAAGTACTTCAACATGCCGGGCGTGAAGTCGCTCACGGGTTATTGGCTCAACGGTAATGGTATCAAGCCTGATAACGGTGGCGGCACAAACAACGGCAACACAAACGCCATTTTTGCCGAAGCGTTCGATAAGAGCCAAGGACAGTTCGTCATTCACGATGTTGAAATTGGCGGCCTAAGCTATGTTTGGAATATCGATAGTAAATACAAATGCATGAAAGCCAGTGCGTATTACAACAGCACACAGAATGAAGCCGAAAGTTGGCTTGTGTCGCCGGCCATAACGTTGACATCCGGGACAAACAAATTATCGTTCCAGCAGGCAGCAAACTATGTGGCGCAGCCGAAAGAAGCGCTGCATGTGATGATTTCGACCGACTTTGACGGTGATGTTGCAAGTGCTGACTGGACCGAACTTAACGACGACCTATCCACGTGGCCAAGCGGTAGCGATTTCAAGTTTGTGACTTCAACCGTCAGTCTTTCGGACTTTGCCGGCAAGACCATTTACGTGGCCTTCCAATACACCAGTACCGACAGCGAGGCCGCAACATGGGAGATAAAAGATTTTAAGATTGAGTAAAGGATAGAGTGTAAAGTTGAAAAGGCATAAGCAAATCGTGAACTTATAATCATTAAACTTTAAACATTAATCATTACTCAAATTCATGCGAGTTGTAATTCAACGTGTCAAGCAATCGAGTGTGACAATCGACGGCGAGGTGGTGTCGAAGATTGGCGCGGGCCTGATGATTCTGGTGGGCATTGAGCCTGCCGATACAAGTACCGATATCGATTACCTATGTGGCAAGATTTCGCGTTTGCGCATCTTCGACGATGAGAATGGTGTTATGAACCGCTCGGTGACCGATGTGGGCGGCGAGCTGTTGGTAGTGTCGCAGTTCACGCTGTTTGCACAGACGAGCCACGGCAACCGCCCGTCGTATATCCGCGCCGCCCGTCCCGAGCATGCCATTCCGCTTTACGAAGAGTTCATCTGCAAACTCGAAACGGCATCGGGCACCCGTCCGCAGACGGGCCGCTTTGGCGCAATGATGGACGTTGAGCTCATCAACGACGGCCCTGTGACCATCATCATCGACAGCCACGAGAAGGATTTTTAGCGATTGATTATCAGCTATCTGATTTGTTCCAACTTCGACACCAGCGACTCAACAAACTCGGTCAGCGGTTTCTTAACCATTACGCTCATCAGCGGATTGACGTCGGCGTCGAAAGTTACCCGAACCTTCGATTCGGTTGTGTTATAAGGCACAAGCTGAATCCACATCTTGAATTGCAACGGGCCTTCGCTGTTCTCCATTTTCAGTAGTTTCGGTTCCTGCCGCTCGACAATGCGCATACCAACACGCCCAGCGTTGGCTATGGTGAAGGTGCACGAGTCGGCTGTTGTCTGCACATCGGTTATCTTGTCGTTTGTGGGCAGCATTGTTGTATCAATCCGGCTGAAGTCGGAAATCAGACTGTAAACACGCTCTGGTGTGGCGTAGATGTGGCCAATTCGGCTTTCGATTCTCATAACGGACTTTTTTCGGCAAAATAAATCAAGATTTGCGAATTATGAGCCAACAAAAAAACGGACGGCTCTGCCGAACCGCCCGTGCAACTAATTATAAAACGTATGATGTATGTCATCTGTAACAAAAGACGAGACGATGAAGCAATAGGTTGCGCCGTTTATTGTGTTTTTTCGTCAAAAAATGGCGTGTGTTCGTCATAAAAAATAGGCGTTTCGTCATAGGCTTAAATTTGTCACCAAAAAACATGACGATTTTAGTATAATTTTATACGGATAATTATATTTTTGTCTGCAAAAACAACTTTATTATGAAAAAGTTTAATTCTTTATTAGCCATATCATTAAGCGCTGCGGTGCTTATAGCTTGCAATGGCAACAATTCAGGGAAGAAGGACAAAAACGTCAGCGAGATAACCGAAGTCTCAGTTGACCAGATAATTGAGGATTTGGAGAATATCCCGACGCCTACAGCCTTTGAGTTGATGACCTCTATAAACAAAATGGGCATTCCCTACGTGATGGACGCCACCAACAGCCTTGCTAACCAGCAAAACTACCTGAGCTCGTGGCAGAAATCGCTCAATCTTGGCGTCTATTCCGCCGATTTGTGCTATAATGTGGCGTTTGGCAAAAAAGCTGAATCGGAAGAGTATATGAAATGCCTGTTGCTTTTGGCAAGCGACCTCAACATCAGCGTTGACGCCGATAAAATCTCGAGCGAGTTCCAAGGCAATATCAACAATATCGATTCGTTGGCTGTTCTTGTAAAAGACTTGCTCAGCGACTCGCAATACATTCTCAATCAGACAAGTCAGACCGAAACGGCTTTGTTGTTCCTTATCGGCAGTTGGATTGAGAGCGCTCACATCTGCACATCGGCAACCGAGACTAGCCACAACGTTGACGAGATGATTGAGGTTGGAATGAAGCATTTTGAGTATGTCGACACCATTCTGAAATATCTGGAAAGCCGCAAAGACAATTCCGATTTCAGCGACATCTACACTCAACTGCAGTCAATCAAAACATCGCTTGAGAACTTGAAAGAGGACAGAACCAATTCCGACAAGTTTGAAGATTTGAGCATCGCTATAAACTCTCTGCGTAATAGTATTGTCTAATTGTTTCTCATAATCACTGTGAATAATTAAGGCGTCTCAAAAGGACGCCTTAGTTGTTTTTATGAATATCTGTTTTAAATGTTTTACTCCACTGCCGCGCAATAAAACAGGTTGCATTGGTCGGCGCTGATACCGTGTTCGGTTATGGTGCCGGTCTGCAGGTCGCACACCGCCAGTTTGTTGATTTGCGAAATGTAGAGCTGCGAGTATCGTATTTTGTTTTTTCGCTGTAAGTCAGTTGTGTAATCAACGGCCATGCGTATTTCAAGCTCGTTCAGGTTGTCTTTTGAGAAGATGTAAAGTCCGAACTCGTTGAAACGGCCATAGAAGCCGTCGGCAACCTTCCGCACCTTGTTTTTGATAATACGCTTGAGAGGCAGCGCCAGTGACCAATAGCGCCGTTCCTGCTCGCCCATAAACTGCCCGTCGGTGAGGCCGTAGGAGTAGCCATATTGCAAGGTGCGCTGTTTGTCGTTTTCGGTCAGGTTGAATATTTCGGCGCCGGCCATTTCGTTCACCAGCCATTCGGCCTCAATTTTATTCTCTTTTATGGCCCGCGTAACCTCAATGCCGATGCTGTGCTCCAGGTCCTGCAAATCGGGGCGGTCGGCGTTTTGCAGATGCGCAAAGTGCTCGCCTAAGATGCTGCGCAGCGTTATCATGGCGTAACGCTCAAAAAAGCACGTGTCGAATTTCGGTTTATCCATACCGATAAAAATAATAAGATTTCGGTGACGCAATGCTTTTCCGACATACATTTGTTTTATGATAATTCACATCGATTGCAATAATTTCTTTGCCAGCTGCGAGGTGGCTGCTAACCCCAGTCTGCGGGGCAGGCCTGTTGTTGTGGCCAATACAAACGAGGCCGGCGGCGGCATTATTCTGGCTCTCACGGCCGAAGCCAAGCAATTAGGGCTGAAACGCGGCAATCCTATTTTTCAGGTGAGGAAACTTATCGTTGAGCGCAGTGTCACAATTGTTCCGGTAAACCATAGAATGTATCGCGAAGTGTCGCGGAGAATTATGCAACTAGTTGTGGAACAAGATATTGTGCGAGAATTTGTGCAATATAGCATCGATGAGTTTTTTGGAACAATTCCTATTGACAACGATGTTGAAGTAAGGAATTACATGATTAAAGTTAAGAATTTGATAACTAACACAACAAGCATTCCTGTAAGTTGCGGATGTTCTTTGACATATACTTTGGCAAAAACGGCCACCTGGTACGCTAAACATTATGCCGGATATAAAGGCATTTGTGTTATTTCGGAAGCCAATCGCGAGAAGGCGCTTAAGAAATTACCCATTGGCGAGGTGTGGGGGCTTGGTCGCTCAAGTTCGGGCACCCTTCTCGAAAATGGCATAAAAACAGCCTATGATTTCACGCAACAATCTGAATACTACGTGAAACATATTATGGGTGTAACCGGGCAGCGAATATGGTGCGAGTTGAAAGGTGTTAGCTCTATCGAACTTGGCGGGTCGAGCATGAAGAAAAGCATAATGCACTCGCGCACATTCGATTACATGACAGAAGACAAAGACCAACTGCGTATTATGCTTGCCGGATTTGCGTCAAGCGTTGCAGCCAAACTGCGCCAGCAGCAAAGCGTATGCAGCACCATAGGTGTTTTCTTGCGCACAAACCCGCATCGTCTCGACTTGCCGCAACTGTCCGTATCAGATGAGGTTAAACTTCAAACACCGACGCAGGACACTGTGCAAATTACCCAGTCGGCACTCGAAATGCTGAATAAAATTTATCGCTCTGGGTTTCTATATAAGCGAATGGGCATTGTGCTTAGCAATATTATTCCAAACAGCGCTGTGCAGCTCGATTTGTTCGACCAAAAAGATGTTGGGCGTAGCGGAAAACTGATGAAAGCAATCGATGAGATAAACCGTCGGTTTGGCGAAGAAACAATCCATAGTGCGATATCGGACGGTGCGAAAGCCAATACCAGCGAAAACGATTCGGAATCAAGCGAATAGCGGAGCCATTGTTGGTGTGGCGAATTAAGCCAACAGCGCCACAACACCGCCAACAGCCATATAGGCGTATATTATTTTCCTCAATATCTGTAACGGCAATTTGTTGAATAACAGCCTGCCTATTTGAGTTCCCACAATAATGCCGGCAAAGGCGTAAAGGCAACACCAACCGACGGTTGGCGTGAGAAATCCGCTTTGTGCGCGATATCCTGTCATAACCACATTACCAATGAAGAAATATGCCTGTGTTGCAGCCAGATAGCGCACCTTGTCGGATTCTGAAGCCACAAAATACAATACCGCAGGAGGACCTTGCATGGCAAACAAACCGCCCATTATTCCGCTTAGTGAACCCATTGATATTTGAATGGGTAGAGTTGGTTTTAAATGAATTTTCTCACTGATTACCAAAAAGTAACAACTCATCACTATAAGTATTACTCCAAGTAAGTGCTTAAGGTGTGTGTCGGCGGCCATTGATACATATTGCACGGCAAAAAATGATACTACGATGAATGTCAGTAATATAGGCAAGACGTGTCGCCAGTTGATTTGGCGGTAAACGGAAGTCAGTACATAAAGCGATTGCAAAGCTGACAGAATACCGGAAAGCATTGTCGCCTCGCCGTATGACGGCATAATGTGCGGCAGCACCGTCATTATGAAAATGCCGAAGCCGAACCCGCTAACACGCTGAACCACACTGGCTCCTGTGCAGAAAAGTACCAGAAGAATTATTGCAGTAGTTGTCATACGTGTCCTTTTCGGTGCAAGCAGCGTGTAGCTTTTTGAACAGGTGGTTGTAATCTAATAGCTTGATGCCAATATCTTTAAAACCTGCACGTTGCCGAAAGGCTAAACGATTGATTTTTAATAGTATTGTCGCTATTGCCTGATGGTTGGATGTTAAGAAGTCCGGCATCGTAGCCTAAGCGGAGGCCGAAATTTCGGATTATTTCACAGCCAATAGCTAAGCCCACGCCAGCATCAGCTCGGCGGAAATGGTCTCCTTCGTTGAAAAGAGCCATTTCTTCGTCACCAAAATGGAGGTCGTCTTTCACTTTGATATTATCGCCGCTAGCATCGGTATTTTTCTTGTATTTGCCTGCGGCGTCTACGCTAAAATAAGGTCCGGCAAGGAAATAGAATCGGCCAAAGTTCAAACGGATATCTATAGGCACCGTAACATACAGCAGATTGTATTTAATGCGGTTTTTCTCTACATAATTACCCATTCTGTATTCATTATTTATAGCGAAGCCCTTCATCTCAGCGTTTGCGCCGGTTTCGATTGAGACGTTGTTGTTAAGTACATAATTGGCAAATAGGCCGACATTGAAGCCCGGCTTCATCACCTTGTCGTCGATTCCGGGAAATTGTTTTCCGCCGGCGCCTGTGGTGTTGATGTTTGTGAAATTGAAACCGGCTTTTGCGCCAACTGATATTTGTGCTGATGCATTATTGACCACAAGAAGCAACAATGCCGCAACAACAATTCTAATCTTTTTCATCTTGCTGATAATAAGTGGGTTAAAATGAATGCCGCCAATGCGGCATTCATTATTAAAGTAGTGCGTCGATTTTTTGCGCCAGAATAGGTTTGGCTGCTGCACCGACTTGCTTGTCAACAACCTCGCCGCCTTTGAAGAACAGCAGCGTGGGGATGTTGCGGATGCCGTATTGTGCCGGTATGTTCTCGGCCTCGTCGACGTTCATCTTCAGAATCTTAACACGGCCTTCGTAGTCGGCGGCAAGCTCCTCAACTATCGGAAGAAGCATCTTGCAAGGGCCGCACCATTCCGCCCAAAAATCAACTACCACTGGAATTGCCGATTTCAGCACTTCGGCCTCAAAATCGGCTTCGGTTATTCTTTGTGCCATAATTATGTTTTTTAAGTGTTACAAATTTTCCAAAGTTACATTTTCCTGAATACAATCAAGTTTTTTTCTATGCGTTTGCATCGGGTTCGTCCTGCATAATGGTATTTTCTTTTTCATCCTCCTCGGCGGCGTTCTCCAGCTCTACACGGTGGCGTGTATACTGGCCGTCGTTTATAGCGTATGAGAACACTTCGCTCGAGTTTTCGAGAAAATCGACAACCTCGTCGGTAATCTTTATCGCCTTTTTGCTTGCCAACAGGTTGACCGTCAGATTTTTTTCTTCGTCATAGATTTTGAAATTCAGCGTCACCTTTCCTTTTTCCTTGAAGGCGTCGTTGAACGTGTCAACTAAGTTTTTGCTGATGTTGCTGACATTTATCACAATGCAGAGTTTGCGCACAAAATCCTCGCGGATGTTGGTAAGCAGTCTGATAGTTGTTATGTGTATGTCGAGCGGTCGCTTTCCCTCTTTGTCGGGGAATTGGCGCTCCTCGATTCTCGCTTTGACATATATCGACTGGTCTTTCTTCACGTTCTTTCCAAACGCCTCGTAATCTTTGCCGAACAGCCAGATTTTTCGGCCTCCGATATAATCTTCGACGGTGAAATTCATACACGGTTTGCCGGTTTTGGTCGTCGTCTCGTTCACCTCGGTAACAAGTCCGCCGAACGATACCTCCCGGCCTTTGTATTGTTCAAGTTGCTCCAAATCGACGGGCGAAATGTTGCAGAAATGCTCAAGCTCGAATTTCACGTTGTCGAGCGGGTGTCCCGACAGGAAGATGCCAACGTGCTCCTTCTCCTTGTTGAGTTTCTCGAGCAGCGGCATATCGGGGATGTCGGGGATGTGCGGATGCGGAATGGCTATGGCCTCACTCATTGAGCCAAACAGCGTATTGGTGTTGTTTTGTTTGTCGGCCTGACAGCTGTTGCCGTAGCGCATCAGCGCGTCGAGGAAGCGGTCTTCATTCGACTCGCCCATGAATATCTCGCGTTTGACGCCAAGATTGTCGAAAGCGCCCGCAAAGGCAAGGCTCTGAATGGTTTTCGAGTTGCAGGCTGTAAGGTTGATTCGTTCCACAAAGTCGAAGAGGTCTTTGAACTTTCCGTTTTTCTGGCGCTCGTTCACAATAGCTTCGACAGCCGCGGTGCCCACACCTTTGATACCACCCAAGCCGAACCTGATGTCGCCTTTCTTATTGGCAATGAAGTTCAATTCCGACTCGTTGACATCAGGACCCATAACGTTGATTTTCATCACCTTGCACTCCTCCATAAACTTCTTTACATCGGAAATCGAGTCTTTGCTTTGTGTAAGGTTGGCAGCCATATACTCGGCCGGATAATGCGCCTTAAGGAAGCCTGTCTGGTAGGCCACCCACGCGTAGCAGGCGGCGTGCGACTTGTTGAACGCGTACGATGCGAATTTCTCCCAGTCGGCCCAGATTTTCAGCAGAATCTGCTCGTCGTGGCCGTTCTTTTTTCCGCCCTCTATGAATTTCGGTTTCAGCATTGCCAGCATTGCGGCAATCTTTTTACCCATGGCCTTACGCAGTGTATCGGCCTCGCCACGGGTGAATCCGGCAAGCAGGCGGCTTAGCAGCATCACTTGTTCCTGATAGACGGTAACTCCGTATGTGTCTTTCAGATACGTCTCCATAATCGGAATATCGTAGGTGATAGGCTCGCGGCCTTGCTTACGGGCAATGAACTGCGGAATGTAGTCCATCGGCCCCGGGCGGTAGAGCGCGTTCATGGCTATCAGGTCGGTGATTTGCGAAGGTTGCAAGTCGCACAGATATTTCCGCATACCAGGACTTTCGAACTGGAACGTACCAACAGTGCGGCCTTCGCTGTAGAGCTTGTAGGTCAGCTTGTCGTCGATGGGGATGTGGTCGATATCGATGTCGATGCCTCGCGTCTTCTTCACGTTTCTGATGGCCTCTTTGATGAGCGAAAGTGTTTTCAGGCCTAAAAAGTCCATTTTGATTAAACCAACACTTTCAACAACGTGGCCATCATATTGAGTTACAACAACATCTTGGTTTGTCTCGCGGTCTTTGACGGTGCACACCGGAGCAAAGTTCGTCAAGTCGTCGGCACCAATGATGACACCGCATGCGTGGATGCCAATCTGGCGGTTGGTGTCCTCAAGCTCCTCGGCATATTTCAGGATGGACGGGATTTCTTCGGCAAACTCGCCAAGCTTGATTTTCTCAGTGTCGCCACCCTTCAAAAGCTGCTCTCGGAACTCTTGCACATATTTGTAGGTGTTTTTCAGGTTTATTTTTGGCGCTTTTTTCGGGAGTTCTTTTTCGACAGCCTTTATCTGGCTTTCGGTGAACTCACGCTCGGGGATGAGTTTTTTGATTTCGTTCGAGATGTTGAGCGGAATTTTCTGCACACGGCATACGTCGGCAATCGACGATTTGGCGGCCATGGTTCCGTAGGTGATGATGTGCGCCACCTTTTCGGCCCCGTATTTCTGTGTAACCCAGTCTAATACCTTGCCGCGGCCCTCATCGTCAAAGTCAACGTCGATATCGGGCAATGAGATACGGTCGGGGTTGAGGAAACGCTCGAACAGCAAGTCATACTTGAGCGGGTCGAGGTCGGTGATGCGCAGACAATAGGCCACTACCGAGCCGGCCGCCGAGCCACGGCCCGGACCGACGCTCACGCCAAGCTCCTCGCGGGCGGCGCGAATGTAGTCTTGCACAATGAGGAAGTAGCCAGGGAAACCCATGGTCTTCATAATATGCAGCTCAAAGGTTATGCGGTCGGTTTGCTCCTTGGTGAGCGTATCGCCATAACGTTTGTGAGCGCCGTCCCAAGTGAGTTTTGCCAGATAATCGGCTTCAAGTTTTATTCGATATAACTTGTCGTAACCACCTAATTTCTTGATTTTTTTCTCGGCTTCCTCGGGTGGCATTTGTTTTTTGTTGCCTTGGTCGTCAAGTATGGCTGTGAACTCGTCATAGAGCTCTTGTTCGCTGATTTTCTTCCTATATTCCTCTTCGGTGCCAAATTCCTCAGGGATAGGGAATTTCGGCATTATCGGGTCAGAATCGATGCTGTAAACCTCAACTTTATCGGCAATCTCCTGCGTGTTGGCAAGCACTTCCGGAATGTCGGCAAAGATTGCAGCCATTTCTTCGGGCGTTTTCAGCCACTCTTGTTTGGTGTAGTGCATGCGGTCGGGGTCGTTGAAGTCCTTTCCGGTGCTGAGGCAGATGAGGCGGTCGTGCGCCTCGCCGTGCTCCTCCTCGACAAAATGCACATCGTTGGTGGCTATCAGCTTGATATTGTGCTTGCGGGCCAACTCAACCAGCACCTTGTTCACCTCTTGTTGCTTGACAAATGTTGTCTGGTCGGCGTTGGGTTTGTTAGTCTGGTGGCGCTGCATCTCAAGGTAATAGTCGTCGCCAAACAGGTTCTTAAACCACAAAACCGATTTCTCGGCGCTGTCCAAGTTGCCGTTCATTATTTTTTGCGGCACCTCGCCGCCCAGGCAGGCCGAGCAGCAGATGATTCCTTCGTGATATTGTTCCAACAACTCATGGTCGATGCGGGCGTTGTAGTAGTAGCCCTCGGTGAAGGCTTTTGAGCTGAGTTTGCACAAGTTTTGGTATCCTTTCTTGTTCTTGGCCAGTAAGATAAGGTGCCAGCCGCGCGTGTCTTTTTTGAAACGCGACTCGTGGGCGCAGTAGGCTTCAATGCCGATAATCGGCTTGAACGGAATAAACGCTTCGGCTTTGGCTTTCAGCTCTGTGAGTTCCTTTTCCAACTCGGCTTTCTTGGCCTCGTCGGTCTCCTTGTCAATCTTCTCTTGACACTCTTTGACTTTCTTTTTGGGCGCTCCATTCACCTTGCCTGCAGTATCAACCAAATCTTTGATTCCGAACATGTTGCCGTGGTCGGTAAGAGCCATGGCGTGCATATTGTTACGCATGCACTTGTCTATCAGGTCGGGCACTTTCGACATTCCGTCGAGAATGGAATAGTGGGAGTGGACGTGCAGGTGTGTGAAGGTAGTGTTTTTCAAATCAACAGGTTGTGGTGTTGCAGTTGGTTCTTCAGCCGAATTGTCGGTTTCCGGTTCAAGAGCGGGGAACGATTCGAACTCAACCGGCGCTGGTTCAATGGGCGCGGGGTTGCAGCGTTTAAACTCCTCAAGTTCGGCCTCGCTGATATTCAGCTGGTCGGCGTTAATGGCGCCAACACGCACCAGCTCAAGAAAGCAGCGTGTGGTGGCCACAACATCGCCGGCGGCGTTATGGGCGTCTTCAAACGGCACGCCGAAGAGCTTTTGGTGCAACTCGGTTAGATTCGGCCATTTGATTCTGCCTTTTTCCATAATACCGCAGAAATTGGTCGAGCTCTCCTTGGTGCACAGTTTTTTAGCCGATTCCAGCACGTTTTCCATTCCGCAGCGCAGAAACTCGCAACCGACAATGCTCAGGTCGAACGAAATATTGTGACCGACCACAAGCGTCGCTTTTTGCACATCGTCGGCAAACTCGCGCAGCACCGTCTTCAAATCCTCGCCTATCTCGAGCGCCTTTTCGGTGGTTATGTGGTGCACCTTGCGGGCAACATGCTCGGGAATAATAAATCCTTCAGGCTTGATAACGTGGTTTTTAGCGAACAAAAACTTTCCGTTCAAGTCGTGGCATTGCCAGGCCAGTTGCACAAGCCGAGGCCAGTTTTCGAAGTTGGTCAGTGGCGCCTTATAGTCGACAGGCAGCCCAGTTGTCTCAGTGTCAAAGATTAAGAACATAGCGGAATCTGTTTTTTTGAGTTTCTAAATATAGAGGTTTGACGATTGGAAAAAACCGATGTTGATAAGTTTTGAGTCGGAACGCGATTTATTTTATCAACAAATCGAGCATCCTCAAAACGGTTGAAATACAGCAGCATATCAGTTTAATCAAATTATCAGAACGATTCTGGGCGCAATAATAACGGCAACCTGCGCAAGATTGTAGCAGATGTTTGAAAAAATATCGGAAAAATGAAAAAGGTGAAAAACGCCTGTCCGTTTTATTCCGTTCCGCGGCGGTTAAACAGCAGAAATCCGAGATTGATTTGAACACGCAGCGGTTCTTCTTCTTTGTAGTAATAGCTGCCTGTAAGGGCCAGCGGGCCAATGGGAGTGTGCCAGACAAAAGCCTCCTGAGCCATGAAGCGCGGTTGCGGCAACATCTCGCTGTAGGTGGTCAAGTAGTTGGTTGTCAGAATGTATTCGTAAGGCTGGAAGACGTGGAACTCTGACCTCAGCTGGACTTTTTCGCCTATGTTGAATATCGGCATTACGCCAGCGCCTATCCACTTGTTGGCCCGGTATTTCTCAAGTATCTGCGACTGACTCTGAGGAAACGGGTTATACACCTCAGCCGACAGCAGCGTGGCTATACTGTTGGCAAACTGCGGCTTGTTGTTGTAGTTGAACATTATCTGATAGCCGAGCGAGAACGATTTGGCAAAAGTGAGATACTGTGTGTGTTGCAGCTTGAAGTTCACCCACTGATGACTGAACGTGCCTGTTTCGGCATTGAACGGCATTGCTGTTGTGCCGGGCGTGTAATATTCGGTTCCGGTAATGTAGCTCGCCTGTGCGCCAAAGTGCATTCCTTTGTTGGCGTATTGCCGGTAGTTCAGCGTGTTGTATTCCAAATTCAGTTTGGTGTCGAAATAGCGCATCTCTGTAGCGTCGGCATTGTCGCTCTTGTTTATCGACACCACATGGAAATACTCGTAATAGTCGGACCCGTAGGCGACGCCCAGCGTGGCTATTCCACGGTTGCCCATTGCGGTGCCAATGTCGAGGCCCACATACTTGTCGGAGTTATAAACCTGCGACAAATCCTCGTTGTCGAAGAAAATCTCGTTGGTCGATTTGAAGTAGTTCCATCGGTTGTAGGCCGTGCGGAAATCGACAAACAGAGCCGGAAGCGACGTCAGTATGGTCTGCGGCGACATATCGACACGAAACTGCGCATTGGCCGAGCTATAGAACTGCCCCGCCGTGATGCTGGCCGACGCCGTGTAGATGTAGCGGTGCATAAATTGATAGTCGACACCAATCTGTCCGAAGCTGCGGTTGCCCGACGCCAGGTTGCCGCCGAATTTCATTGTCAGCAGGTTCTTCTTCTTTGCCGTCAGAAAAATCTTGAAATGGTGCGATGTGGTGTCGTAGAAGGCCTGTGGATAGACCGATGTCAGCACCTTGTCGGATGTCAGGCCGAAATAGCCTTTTTCGAGGTCGCTGAAACTGAAGGTGTCACGGTTGTGGTTGATGCTGCGCTTGATGTATTTCGACGCGTACATATCGACACCGTCAACCACGACATCGTCGAAAACCATTTTTCCGCTGCTCTGCTTGAAGTCGGTGCGGCGCGCCTGCATCTCGTCGTGCCCCACGCGGCGGCTCACCAGCGCTTTTATGGTGTCCATCTTGGCCATTGTGGCCTCATAGCCAATGGGTTGAATCTCGCCAATCTTGTCAAAGTCCATCATGCCGAAATGGCTAACCTTGGGCGACACCAGAACTCCGTTGCCCGATACTTTCAGGTTCGACTGCTTCATAAAAACGTTCATCAGCATCAGATAGACGTCGTCGGAGTTGGGTGTTTTGGGGTTTTCGGCCACATTACAGCCGATGATGACATCGGGGTGATAGAGGCTGTCGAGAATGTCGGTGGGGAAGTTGTTCTGCATTCCGCCGTCGAAGAGCAGCACACTGTCGTCGACCATCACCGGCTTGAAGTAGCCAGGGAAGGTCATTGAGGCGCGGACAGCCTGTCCCAGATTGCCTTTGGTGAAGACATACGGACGGTTGTTGTGCACATCGGAGGCCACGCAGAAGAACGGCACAAAGAGTTTGTTGAAGTCGTACTGCGCGCGGGCGGCGCCATTGGAGTATATCTGCATAAAGCGGAAATCCATCTGCTTGGGCGATATGAGGCTTGTTGGCAGCAAGGCGCTCAGCGAATTCTCTTTGTTCTCGAAATCGATGCTGATAAGGTCGGCGTCGAACGAGCGTGTCTTGTAATAGACTTGGTCTTCAATAGGTATCTGTCCGCTCGACCAGTAGAGAAAATCCTCGGAGCTGAGCAGCTCGGCCATCTCGTCGGGCGAATAGCCTATGGCATAGAGCGAGCCCACAATGGCGCCCATTGATGTTCCGCAGATGTAGTCGATTGGTATGCCGTTGTCTTCCAATGCTTTGAGCAAGCCTATATGAGCCAATCCTTTAGCTCCTCCGCCGCTAAGCACAACGCCAACCGACTGAGCTTCGGCTCTGCCAAAAAGCAATGCAAGTATCAAACAAAACACCAACCGTTTCATATTGGCAAATATCAAAAAAATATTCGGTCATGCGGTTTTATCTGTCGGCTTTAGTGCGCAGCGCCTGGCCTATCTTGAAGATAGTGTCGCAGAAGACGATTTTTCCGCTGGCGTTGCGCGATATGTGGTAGTAGGCCTTGTCGAGCTCGCGGGCTATTGTGAGCGCACTCTGCGGATGAATGAACGGCGAGAATTTCTGCGCAAACTCTCCTTCCTCGGCTGTAAAGCGCGCCATGTCGGGCAGATGACGGTTCATTATCAGATTCTCTCGCACCATGCGCTCGCTATAGGTCAGGAACGATTTCTGCTGCTCGCGGTTGATTTTGCCCAACTCATCGGCTAACCGCACCATGTCTTGAATCTTAAATGAGTAGCTTGTCCTCATCAGTTTTTTGAACAACTCAAAATTCTGCTGCAAATCGGCCGACGAACTGCCATACTGCATGGCGCGGTTGAAGTCGCCCTCGCTTATGCGCGCCAGCGATTCGGCGGCTTCGCGGCTTATGTTCAGCTTGCGCTGCAGGCCGTCGGTGAGCTCGCTGTCGCCGATGCGCGACACCTTGACAAGCTGCGTGCGTGACAGTATGGTGGGCAGTATAAACTCCGAACTTTCGGCAACCAAAAGGAATAAAGTCTTGGGGTAGGGCTCCTCGATGAGTTTGAGCAGACGGTTGGCTGCGTCGCTATTCATCTTCTCGGGCTGCCAGATAATCATTATCCGGTATTCGGCGTTGAACGATTTCATCGACAGCTGGTGGATAATCTCGGAACTTTCTTCAACCCTTATCACGCCTTGCGAGTTTTTGCCGTCGTTCACAAAATCAATCCATTGTTGATAGCTGCCATACGGATTCTGCAACAGAAACTCGGTCCATTTGTCCATATATGTGGCGCTTATCGGCTTTATGCTTGTGCTGCCAGTAGGCGGAACCGGAAAGACGAAATGCACATCGGGGAACGACAGCTTTGAAATCTGCCGGCAGCTTGGGCACTCGCCGCACGAGTCGGTATCGGTGCGGTGCTGACAGTTGATATACTGCGCGTAGGCTAACGCCAGAGGCAAGGTGCCATAACCCTCGCGGCCTAAAAAAAGCTGGGCGTGGCTTATGCGGTTGTCTTTGACACTTTTTATCAGGTGCTGCTTTATGTTTTCCTGTCCTATTATATCGGCGAATCTCATAACCCGTTTGTTGTATGACAAAGAAAAAACAATATTGTCCAAAAAGCAAAAAATTGATGTGTGAGTTGGGCGTTTTGAACGGCGCAATGTTTGCACAAAAAAACCACCCTCCGCGCAACGCATACCGCGGAGGGTGGTTTTTTATATATCTGCAGTACCCCTGCCTCTTACTAATCTATACTTGTTTATCCAAACATCCATTGTAAATCGTCCATGTACCATCGTAGGGTGTCACCTCAAACTTGTATTCGTTCTGCGAGTAATTTCCGTCAAGCACTTGTGTACCATCTACATAACTTGAGGGTGTGAGTGTGATGGTTGCAGCATGGGTAATGTTGCTGTCGAAGTTGCTGGTGATGGTGATTTTCTGATTTGTATCGAGATATACATCGTTATCAGCGGAAATCTGTGCGCTGCCGCCCATTTTGAAAGTTCCTCCAGATTTCTGATAAATAGCTTTTCCCTTTCCTGATGTAGATGTAACGGAATTTCCACTTATTGTGCCGCCAGTAATATTGATGGTATTGTAATTGCTTATGGCACCGGCATTACCATTAGTTGCCTTATTGCCGCTCAAAGTGCCGCCCTCCATGGTAAATGTATCGTCGTTATGGATTGCGCCACCAGTGTTGCCTGCGGTGTTGTTGATTATATCGCCACCTCTAAGGATAAATTCTCCGGTTGTAATATAAACACCACCGCCAAAGCCATCAGTACTGGAAGTAGCTGTAACCTTATTACCACTTATAGTGCCCGACTCCATAGTAAACGTAGACCTTTGATTATTGGATTGCGCCTCACAAAACATAACTGCACCGCCATATCTGTAAGTTTCATTGTTCTTTATCTCTCCACCATTGAGAGTGACACGGGCTCCGTTCATAAGAGCAAGTCCGCCACCTCTATTGCGTGCAGTATTACTTGATATTACAGCACCACTGTTGATAGTTACTGTTCCTCCATTTGTAAAAAGACCGGCTCCTCCTTCATAATTGTTATAATCATCAGAATTATTTCTGGTTATCAATGTGCCGCTTTCGAGCGTCAGAGTGCCGCCATTATTGCAGATTCCACCGCCTTGCACAGAATATCCTCCGGTAATCTTCAAATTCTCAATCACAATAGGAGTTGTTGTGTTATTGATTGTAAGAACCGAACCGCTTCCACTGCCCTTGAGCGAATCTTGCGGAACACCGTTTAGCAATTCATTTTTGCCTTTCAGAGTCAGTTTTTGAGCCACCACCGACGAACCGATTACCTGCGTGCCGGAAAGCTCTCCGTCAATAATAATAGTGTATTCCTGGTTGCTTTCTGTCACAAGCGTTAAGGCCTTGCTAAGTGTGGCTAACGGCTTGTCGGCCGAGCCTGTGCCTTTGGTGTCGCTACCTGGATTTGCGCCGCCTTTAACGTGGAGCGAGGTTAGTTTAGTCGGCTTGGCGTAGAGAGTAACCCAGCCTGTCAAAGGTTGAGTGAAATCGTACTTATGCTCCTCGCTAAAATCGCTGTTGGTGTACCATTCGATTTCATATCCGGGTTTGTAAATGGCCGGTTTGGGCAGATAGTAGCCTTTCCACAATGTCTGCGAGGCTATTGTTGTGTCGAGAGCGTTTGTTTGGTAGTTGACAGTGCACGACTCATCAGAAACCACCGTGCGCACCACGCGGAAACCGCTTCGGCTGTCTACATATGTTGGTGCATTACTTTGACGATTACCAACCTCACAGTATACACTCGATGTACCATACCAGCCGCCTCGTTCACTATGATAATTGGCATCAGCAGAAGTCGGTCCCGTGACTGGTGTTGTGGAAGTAATACTATTGTAGTAATCCCAGCACCACTCCCAAACGTTGCCGCTCATATCGTAGATGCCAAGACTGTTCGGGGCCTTTTTCTTAACCTCATGTGTTGCTCTACCACTATTGCCATCGTGCCAAGCAACATCGTCCAGTTTGTCGCTGCCGCTGAATTTTAATGTTGAGAATTTCCCTTCACGGGCAATATACTCCCATTCGACCTCAGTTGGCAGACGGTAGCCGTTGGCCTCAAAGTTGCAGGTTACGGTTGCCGGATTGGTAGTGCTATTGATAGTGTAGCACTGTGTAAGATTTTCAGCAGTGCTTCGACTATTGCAATAATTAATAGCATCCAACCAACTTACTTTCTCAACCGGATAGTTGTCACCTGACCTGTTGTTGCTCGGGTTTGTGCCCATAACCGCCACGTACTCACCTTGAGTAACCTCGTGGTCGCAGGCAAACAGATTCTGAATGGCTATCTCGCGGTTAGCGATAAAGACGTGTGAGTTGGCGACAGTGTCCGTGCTGTTGAAATATGTGCCAGGAACTGTTACAAAGCCTTTTTGCAATAACTTTCCTTCTCGCGTTATTTTCCATTCTGTAGTGTATCCATTAATCACTCGAGGTGTTACTTCAAACTTTTGATACTCGGCCTCAAGGGTTGTTGGAGAAACAATCTCCTCTATCCACCCTTCTTCGTCGTCATAAATCTCATTAGTTGCCAAATCCAAGAGAAGAACCTCTTTTTCGCTATAGCTTTCCAGTTTAATGGTTGCGCCAGCATTATCAGTCAAAGCTCCTGCAATGGTGATTTTAGAGTTGCCAACCAGGTATACATCGTTGTCAGCGGCAACTTTTGCGCTGTCGCTGATATTGAAGATGGCAAAAACATTGGATGAGGCATATCCGACATAAACACCCTTGCCGTTGCGTTCTGCATTGTTCGAGCTGATGTTGCCACCGCTCATTGTTAACCTGGCGCTTACGTTGCTTGCGATACCTCCGATTTCTGATTCCAAATAAATGCCCCCGCCGTCAGCCCAAGCTTTGTTGAAGGCTATGTTGCCGCTGGCCATCTCCACAACGCAATAATTATAGCTGCTAGTATTTCCGTTTTGTGCGTTTACAGCTCCGCCACAATTATTAGAATAGTTGTAATAGATTCCTCCAGTAAGCGGTGCGGCTTTTTTATCCCCATCATACGGCTCATAGCCTAAATACAGCCCACAGCCACTTGTGCTGGGTTCAAGATAGACACCGCCGCCATCGTCGGCAATGTTAGAATGGCTGTCAGCCGTTGCCGTGGTTTTTGCGCTTGCATCGCCCACAACGGCGGTGCCGCTCATATACATCTGAGAGCCAGGATTGATATAAACACCACCACCAAATCGTTGACCAATGTTATCATCAATGACACCTCCAGTCATTATGAATGTACCGCCATAAAGACTAACACCACCGCCCAAGAAAGCTATATTGTTGCTAATGTTGCCTCCTGTCATCGTAAGTGTGCCTTTTGTATAAACGCCACCTCCTAAATTAAGGTTATCTCCAACGTAACTTCCTGCACGTGCACCGTTACCGGTTATCTCGGCGCCTTCGGCAATGGTTACATTTGACTCATAGTTGTCCGCAAATATGCCGCCTCCATTCACTGCATATCCACCGGTTATTTTCAGATTTTTGATAATAATCGGTTCTACAGCGTCGATGGTGAGAACAGGAGCTTCTGGTGCATCAGATTTATTGTTAGTCCATTCTCCATTATTCTCTGTCCAACCAGGATTAATCTCTTGCTTAGTGTTGCCACCACTTTCAATGGTGATGGAGAGGAAACGCTGGTCCTTATAGTTATACAAATCGTTATTATTTGGTGCAACAATCGACTGTGGAGAGGTGAGCGTTCCATTCACTTTTATTGTATATGCGCAGTAGTGGTCCATCAGGTTTACGGCATCTGTTATCGATTTAACTGAGCCATTTTCTGAGACCTCAATTGTCTCGTTCCAAACTGCAACTACAGTTTTTGACTCTTCCAATTCCTGAGTTGCATCAAACTCAATAAGACGTTCGGCATCACCATAATCATAATCTTCATGATAAACCTCATACCAACCCAAGAAATCGCCGGTTAATGAATACGGGTTCACATTCAATGCCGCTTTGTTTATCTGCGGTATATCTGTGTCGGCAATAGTTGCTCCCTCAGCCATCATGACCGACTTGCTAACAATGGTTGTGTCTCTCCACTCGCCGTTCTTTTCATATTTATAAGAGTAGCAGAAATCTACTTTAATGCATTTTTCTAACTCGCCATTTTCATTTATTCGGTAATATGTGTATTGGTCACCCCAGTAGTGCTCCGGAGTAACGGCAAACTTGTTATAGTTTGCCTCGAGCACGCCGTCAACTTCACTCATAACCACACTTAGACCATAATTATAATATTCATAATAATCTAACGTGATTGTTGCCACAGGAGCAGTAGAAGTAAGGTTACTTGTAATATCTATATATGACTCGCCGTCTAGATACACATCGTTTTTGCCATTTCCCGTTTCAACAGTTGGTACATTATTATCATCATAAACTATTACACCAGCTGGTATATAAGCAGAGCCACCCATGGAGAACTCTGTCTCAGACCCCACAAAAATTGCTCCACCATCTTCATTGGCCTTGTTTCCGCTGATAGTGCCGCCGTTCATTATTATAGCGCCCTCATAAATCTTAATACCGCCTCCATAATAAGTAGCCATATTTTCGCTGATGGTACTACCGTCTTCGATTGTAAGCGTGGAACCATCATTCATAAATATGCCGCCACCGTGACTGGCTTTGTTGCGTGTTATTTTAGCATTGTCACCTATAGTAACATTACAATCGGAATCAATATAGATGCCGCCTCCATTATAAGAATAGCCACCTGTTATAGTAATGCTGTCAATGGTTATCGGAACATTAGTGTTGATAGTAAGAACCGTGTATTCGGTTGTAAGAACATCAGTGCCATTCCATGGACCTTGCAATGTGGCGTTTGTTCCTTTCTCGCCTGTAAGTGTAATGCTGCTGGCGTTAATAGGATAAACTGTTTGGTAAGTACCGTCCACTTCTATTTCCGTCTCATCTCCAGCAATTTCCTGCTCATTGGTTAGTTTACCAATAACACTAATCTTCCAATCAAGTTTTTCAGGCCATTCATTTATCCGCTCAACAGCTTTGGCAATAGATGGCAACGGTTTTTCGGTGGACAAACCGTCGTTATTTTCGCTTGAGCCATCTTCCACATAAAGTGTGGGAGTGTTAAATGCTGCATTTAGCTCAATGTCTTCAGTCACAACAAGTTGAAACTCGCGGGCAGTGCTGTTGTCGCTCCAAGCAATAAATATATTGCCTTGACGTGGAGTAGCTTTTACGCTGATGGTTGTTCCGTATCGATAATTGCCATTCTCCATTTTTTCACCAATAACCTCAACAGAACCCCAATCGTTGTTATTTGCTGATACATTTACAGCAAAGCCGTTTTTCAATCCAACAAACCGTGCCTCTATCTCCGCAACCGTTAGTTTGCTCAGTTCTTTTTCATCGCCAAACACATCCTCGTCGCAATTGTCGAAAGCCGCCGCGTTGTCATACAGTTGGCCACCGCTTAATTGTAAACTCAGCAAATCGCCTCGTTCATAAGATGCGCCACCCTCTATCTTCATTCCCTGAACAAGAATGTTCTGCAAAGCGGTGTCGATAAATTTGCGGCCGTTGTCAACCTCCATAAGCACATTGTACTCGGTTGTCATTATCACCTTTTCTTCATAACTGAATAGCGTGCGCCCTTCGTCATCAAGCACCGATGAGTAGCCGTTGTTGCGCATTTTGCGCTCATATACCATCAGCAGCGAGGTGTCGCTCTTCATTGGCTGTGTGTAGTGTTCGGGAGCAATTGTGAACATCCCACTTGCATTGCTGGCAACAATTGAGTCAGCATATAACGTGTTGTCTATCAGATAGTAGTTGCGACACTGATAATTGTTGTATTCGTCACAATATTTTAAGTGAAGATACTCGCCATTATCGCTCTGATAGTAGGCGTAGGTTATAGTGTAACTCTCTCCAACTTCGTCATTTCCTTTTAGGGCAATAGCAGCAATCTGACCTGTTGTGTAGATGGTTTTCGGTTTGCTGTCGTCGATAATCTTTTCAACCTTGCCTGTGCTGTTCTGCACCTGCTCCTCAACGTAGGTGTTCATTTTCACGATAGTGCAGTCTTTCTTGACTACAAGCATATCTGTTTTTTGTGTCATGCCGACAACGGTGAATGCCGATGCCAAAGTTGGTGTAGTAACCGCACCTGTGGTGGTGTCAACCACCGGCTCGTCGTTAATATAGATGCGGGTGCTGTCTTGGCTGATTGTGAAGTAGTTGTTTCCGCCTTTGCCGACAGAGCGTCCGGCCACGGCGAAGG
>JAEEGL014834851.1_pt1 | contig 33270 bp, 22 predicted proteins | sample 9134231 | NCBI WGS metagenome assembly JAEEGL01 (sample SAMN16246548, study PRJNA631951) | gut metagenome | biome: gut microbiome; feature: rumen; material: fiber-attached | host: Bos | place: Iran: Karaj | collected 2018-10 | reverse complement strand
TTAGTTACTAATGTTCTACCATCAGTACCCATACCACCAATTGATTCAGTAACCCAAGTTGGATCTCCTGAGAATAATTCATTGTATGATTGAATTCTCATGAATTTAACAATTCTTAGCTTCATTACAAATTGATCCATTAATTCCTGAGCTTCCTCTTCAGTAATAACACCGTTATTTAAATCTCTTTCGATATAAATATCAAGGAATGTTGAATTACGACCAATTGACATAGCTGCACCATTTTGGTCCTTAACAGCACCTAAATAACCAAAATATAATGCTTGGATAGCCTCTCTAGCATTTGTTGCAGGTAAGCTAATATCACAATTATACTTAGAAGCCATAATCTTTAAATCATTTAAGGCTTTAATTTGCTCAGCAATCTCTTCTCTATCTCTAATTCTTTCAGGTGTCATATCACCTTCAATTAGACTCTTATCTAATTCCTTATGTCTAATTAAATAATCAACACCATATAGAGCTATTCTTCTATAATCTCCAACAATTCTACCCCTACCATAAGTATCAGGTAAACCTGTTAGGATATGAGACTTACGAGCAAGTCTCATCTCAGGCGTATATGCATCATAAACGCCATCATTATGTGTCTTTCTATATTTAGTGAAAATTTCCTTTACTCTATCAGAAACCTCATAGCCATACATTTGACAAGCTTGAACTGCCATTGTAATACCACCAAATGGCTGTAAGCTTCTCTTGAAAGGAACGTCAGTTTGTAAACCAACAATCTTCTCTAGATTCTTATCAAGATAACCTGCATTATGGCTAGTAATTGTCGATATTATATCAGTATCAGCAAGTAAAACGCCACCTTTTGCCCTTTCCTTATCCTGTAATTCTCTTACAATTTTCCATAATCTAGTAGTAGCGTCAGTTGGACCAGCTAAAAAGCTACCATCACCCTCATAAGGAGTGTAGTTTCTTTGAATAAAGTCTCTTACGTTTACTTCATCTTGTGACCATTTTCCAGGTACAAAGCCTTCCCATCCTTTATAAAACATCTTTATCGCTCTCTTTCTTTTAAGCGTATATAAACACTTAAGTGCCTTTATTCTATCATAAACATATTTTATAATCTATATCATATATTACAAAAAACTATAAATTATTTTTATAATTTTATTGATTTTATATTCTTTTTTTATAATAGCGCTTTACGTTAAAAAAGATAACGTTTTAGTTCGAAAAGATGTATTTAAAGGTCTCCTCATCAAATGGGTCACCTAAACCACATTTAGTATATAAATCTGTAATGTTATAGTCACGATCAACATTATAAATTAGCTTTCTATAGGCTTCCTTAGCAGCATCATAATTAGTTTGTGCCATCTTATCGATATATAAGGCACCCATCATACTTGTTGCATAGCTAATATAATATGCAGGTGATTCAAATACTACATAGATAGTATAGTTAAGCATAGCCTCTTTACTATATACATTCTTTAAATTTGGATATGTATTATATATATCATTTATGGCTTTTTCTAAATCACCAACCTCATAGTCCTTAGAATAGCAACGCTTTTCAAGCTCATTAATTACAGCACCTAGGACTACTGTCCAATAGCTATCAACATAATGATCATATAATATTGCCTTTTTTAAATTATCGCTAAAGCCATAATTTGCATATTTAGTTAAATACTCAAAGAATAAATATTCATTTGCCTGTGATTGCGTTTCATTACCATCATAGCTTGTATAACCATTTGTCATATCAGCCATATAATGTCCAAATTCATGAACTACATATGTTGCAGCATGATATCCTTTACCATAAAGAACGAATGGATGTGAGGGAGCATCATCCTGAAGTAATGTATATTGATATGCACCATCATAGCCATTATCCTCATATGTAATATAATAATATCCACCATCACAAAATAATCCATCAGCAAATTCCTTAACAAATCCACCAAAGTAATTGAAATAATCCTCTAGATAATTAAAGCATTCAGTAAATGAATCTCCATAAATAATCTTATTATATATTTCCTTTTCTGATTTAGTTAGTTTACTTACTGCAGCTTCTTTTTCTCCCCACATTTTAGTATATTCGTCAGTTACATATTTAAGTGCAAGTGATAAAAATGAATCAGTTTTACTTATTTCATAATTTCTATAATACATATTATCATAAGCATATTGGAAATAATCATCATATCCATAATATGAGACTAGCTCCTTATGAACAGCCATCATTTGCTTATATAATTTATCTACCTCACTAACAAAGCTTCTAGATGTACTATCAAGCTTATAAAAATCTGCAGTTAACTGACTTTCCAGATTATTTAATTCATAATATCTTTCTGGATAATCCTCTCCAATATTCTCTTCTATTTCTTGATCAGTCATTCCCTCATAATATAATGTTTTAAAGCCACTATGATATATTTCATGAAGAATATCATTTAGCCATTCTTCATATTCTACCTTAGCATTTTTAAATTCAAGAGATTTATTTTGATTTTCAGTCTTACCATATAAATCATATAATAATTCCTCTGAACGAATGGCAACATTAAGCTTCTTAACATATTTTTGTAAATCCTCATCTAGAATTTTAACAAATGTATCATAATCAGTTTCTGCCTTAAGTAGGGCACTTGCTCTTTCCATATCACTTGTAGCTTTTGTGATATCATCATTAGTTAATGAATATTTAATTTTAACTCCCTCTACAGTTTTACCACTTTTCCATGGCTCAACATAAGCCTCACCACTTGTTTGAGATTGGCTACTATTCTTTATAGATGGGCTATTATTTATATTACAACCAGATAGAGTAAATAAGGCTAATAATACTAATAATAAGCTAATTATTCTTTTATATCCCTTTTTCATATTATTATCCTCACATATTATATTTTTTCTTTATTTCATCTATCTTACTATCAATCCAAAGCTCTAATATTTCCTCTGGCTGATATCCTCTACATGATGCAAAAACATTATCATCATACATTACAAGTATTGTAGGAACACTAAATACCTCAAATTTATTAATTAATTGCATTGTGTCATCACTTGCTTCTATGTGATAAAGCTTACAGTCATTTCTTTGCTTTACAATATTATCTAATATTGGCATTAGGGTTAAACAGTTAGCACATGATTCACCTGATACCTCAACTATTGTTATTCCCTTTAGGTATTCCTTATAATTATCCTTATTAAGCCACATCCTTAATCACCCCTAACAAATATTTAGCGTGCCTTACCTCATCCTTAGTAGGAACTCTTGTATCCTTTAAAGGATATTCTATTCCTAAATTTTGATATTTTACTATGCCCATAGTATGGTAAGGTAAAACCTCAATCTTATCTACATTATTTAATGTATCAATAAATTTTCTTAATTTAATCAAATAATCATCGTTTAATGTAATATCAGGTACTAATACATGTCTTATCCAAACATGCACATTATTATCTGATAAATATTTAGCAAAATCTAATATGCTTTTATTATCCTTACCTGTTAATTTAATATGCTCATCATTATCGATATGCTTTATATCTAATAATACCAAATCAGTATATTTAATTAGCTCATCAAATTTATTTAATAAATCCTTATTATCCTTATTAAATATAATACCTGATGTATCTAAGGCTGTATGTACACCTTTTGATTTTAATAATTTAAATAATTCTATTACAAAATCAATTTGAAGTAGTGGCTCACCACCTGATACAGTAACTCCACCACCATTTCTAAAATAGCCTTTGTATTTTAATGCTTCATTTAATACATCCTCTACCTCATATTCTAATGAGTTCTCCTGAGTCCATGTGTCTGGGTTATGGCAGTATTTACATCTAAGTGGGCAGCCCTTCATGAATATTACAAATCTAATTCCTGGTCCATCTACAGTTCCGCCAGCAAAAAATGAATGTATTTTACCCTTCATAAAACCACCATCCTCTCCTTTTATTATAATTTATATAATAATTATTTACAATTATAATACCTATATAAATGAGAAAAGGCGCTATCTCAAAATTGAGATAAGCGTCTTTTCATTAGTCTAAGCTTTATTCAATTTGCTAGCTGATTACTCAAAAAGCCATGTGTTATCCACATCAAATAAAGGCTTACCATCTGAGTCCATTACCTTCCATCCAGTCATATTAGCAACCTTTATAATTGGAATGTAATTTATAAGCTTATATTTATATTCTCTTGCTACATCATCATATACTTCTTCGTATGCCTTAAGGAAATATATATCATCCTTAACAGCATAATATCTTTCATCGACATGACTAAGTATTGTTACTGCCTGCTCAAATGGAATATCCCAGACATAATATATTCCTGAATCAGTACTACAATATCTAGTATCTCCAAGCTCAAGCATAATTTTGTCATTATAATATTGTAATGATTCACGGAAGAGTAAGCTATTTGAATAAAGTATTCTTTCGTATCTGAAGCATGCTCCATTCTTAAATATAAAGCCTTCATATGGCTTTGATGGAACATCATCATAGGTATATTTCTTTATGTACTTATCATAGAAGGTATCAATGTTTTCTATTGTCGCTTCTGCCCACTGGTAGTTTTGGGTATCTGCGAATATATTATTACTTACATTAAATCCAGATGCCTCAAATACTACATCCTCCTTAAATGATATAACCTTAATTGTTTTATAATTTAGTGGTAATACTATCGCAAGTACTAATCCTGCAATGGCAACAAAAGCTGAAACAAATATAATAATTCTCTTTTTCATATTAACCTCTAGCTATTTAATTTCAATTCTAGCCATTCAATTGATAATTCCTTCCATTTAGAAACACAAGGAATTTCCTTATTCTTATCACCACAAGATGTTTCACTATTTGCAAGTGAAAGTCCATGTCCACCCATAGGGAATAAATGATATTCAACATTACAGTTATGTGCTTTATATGCTTCTACTAAAAGTAATGAATTCATCACATGAACTGATTCATCAGTTATAGTACCCCAAAGGAATAAATCAGGTGCCTTTTCAGTTACTTCATTTTCAAGAGATAATCTTTTTAAGATTTCATCATTTAAATTATTATTTAATAAATTTTGATATGAGCCTTTGTGCCAATATCTAGAATTTGCAGTAACTACAGGATAGGCAAGCATCAATAAATCAATTCTTGCATTATAAATATCAGGGTGTAGTGCTACCTCTAAGATATTGTGACCACCAGCACTAAAGCCTAAGCCTATTATTTTAGATACTCTATTATCATTTTCAAATTTATTAATTACATATGCTAAATATTTTTGAGGTAATGGATATACATCCATTGTTTCACGATAATTAACAATAATCGCATGATATCCATGGTTATTATAAAATCTCGCTACAGGCTCAGATTCTCTTGGTGATGTATATTTATATCCACCACCAGCTGAAATAATAATTGTAGGTCTTTTTTTATCATCTATAAAATATTCACGGTAATAATTATCAGTATTTAAAATACTAATCATTTCCTTATTATCACCACTTATTATCTTTAGATAATCATTTCTTAAAACAAGCTTTTCATCCTTTAATATTGTATCAGTAATATTAGGTAAATAGCCTTCTAGCTTTTCTAGTTCCTTTTTATAATGATCAATAAACACCTTATCCTGCTTTTTTAATAATATTGGACCATATCTTAGGCTAAAGCCAGGATACGAATATTGACCTTTCTCAAAAACTATTATTTCGTAATACTTATTACTATCAATGATTGCATACTCATCAGTAATAATATGATTATTAGAGGTAAGAAAACTTCTTACCTCATATGAATCATTGTTAGCCTCAATAATAATTTTAGCATTATTTAATTTTTCTAATCCCTCTTCTAGGATAGATTTAATTAATAATCCACCCATACCAGATATTATTAATGTATCAAATTTAGAATTGATATTTTTTAATCCATCAGATTTAACAACATCAACATATTTTTCTACATTATTTAAAATAATATTTTTATTGGCATTCTCTAGAGGTCCGTCATTAATATCAGAGGCGATTGCATGCTTAACGTTATACCTTTTTATTGCAGTAATTGTAGTTAACGCGTGGTCACATCCGATATCACATAATAGATTACTATCATGTGCTAGGCTTGCAATTAATTCTATTCTATCCATAATTAATGACTTGTCATAAAATCCTTAAGCTTCTTACTTCTTGATGGATGCTTAAGCTTTCTTAAAGCCTTAGCCTCTATCTGACGGATTCTTTCACGAGTAACATTAAATTCCTTACCAACTTCCTCTAATGTTCTGACTCTCCCGTCCTGAAGACCGAATCTTAGAATTAAGACTCTTTTTTCTCTTTCTGTTAAAGTATCTAAAACCTCATTAAGCTCTTCTCTAAGCTTCATCTTAGCTGTATACTCATATGGATCTAGTGCATGTGGGTCAGAAATGAAATCACCTAAAGATGAATCCTCCTCCTCACCAACTGGAGCCTCTAAAGAAATTGGCTCTTGAGCAATTCTTTGAATTTGATGTACCTTCTCTACAGAAATTTCCATTCTTTCTGCAACCTCCTCAGGAGATGGCTCACGAGATAATTCCTGTACTAGCTGACGTTGAACTCTAACAAGCTTATTGATTGTTTCAACCATATGAACTGGGATACGAATTGTTCTTGCTTGATCAGCTACTGCTCTTGTAATAGCCTGTCTAATCCACCATGTAGCGTATGTAGAGAACTTAAATCCCTTTCTATGGTCGAATTTATCTACTGCCTTAATTAATCCCATGTTACCCTCTTGAATTAAATCAAGGAATTGTAAACCACGAGATAGATATCTCTTAGCGATAGATACAACTAATCTTAGGTTAGCATTAACAAGCTTATCCTTTGCATAATGAGCCTTAGCAACCTTAGCCTCTAGCTCCTCGTATTCTTCCTTTGAAATACTACTATCCTCGCCATCGTTAATCTTATCGATTAGCTCCTGTGCATTTCTACCCTCAACAACATCCTTAGCAAGCTGGGTTTCCTCATCAAGTGATAATAGAGGTATTTTACCGATATCCTTAAGATACATTCTAACTGGGTCATCTACCTTAATTGATGAAGGTAATTGATCGTATGTAGAAATATCTATTTCCTCTACATCACTTAAGTTTGGCTCATCAATATTGTCAAGATCATCATCCTCTTCATTTGTTGTTGAAGAAGGAACAACATCTATTTCTAAATTGACTAAAGCATCTACATACTTCTCATAGTCTGTAGCCTCTTCATCACAATATTTCAAAATATCATTTGAATATACTGTGTTGTTGTTTGCCTTACTTAATTCTACTAGTTCCTTAACTGCATCATCGAAATTCATACATTTCCTCCTAATTGTGTGCACGTTTTTCTCTATTTCTTTTATTTTTAAACATCTCATCTATATTTCTGCTTCTCTCAGTATCATCACTTGAGGCTAGAATTCGATCTCGAAGTACCTTATTCCTTAAGCTTATCTTCATATCCTTAATCTTCTCTATGCATTTATTTAGGTCTTCCTCATCAAATGTCTTATTAAGTGATTTACCTAAAACTAAATTTAGGTGCTTATACTGATTAAAGTCATTTTCAGGTATTAGGTTTAAAAATAATTTTTCATCAAATTCATCATATTCCTCGTAATAGTTATATAGAAGTGAAAACCATAAATGTAGGCTACTCTCACTAAATACATCTAAATCATTATTAATTTTTTCATTAATTTCTAATGCTAGCTTTTTTGATTTAGTTGCATAATAGATAAGCCTTAGCTCACATTCCTTGTTTAAATCCTTTGTAGGATCTACTTCCTTGACTATTACCTTTTGATTACCATTGTTTTTTGATTGCTTTTGGTAATCCTCATATACTGCCTCGTATGAGGCCTTTAGATAATCACTAAATCTTTTTAAATATTTTTCCTCTAAAATTGGACTATTTAATGATGAAATTAGATTAAATACGTCAGATTTAACCTTGTTGAGTACATTTTTATCATCAAGGTTCTTATTTAATATAGTTACTCTAAATAAATATTCAACCTCATCGATGATATTATTTTCAAAAAACTCAACATATTTTTCTTTTCCATATTTTAATACAAACTCATCAGGGTCCATATTATCTGGATATAAAACTAAATGAACATCAAAGCCATTTCTTTTAAATACTTCAATTGCCTTTATAGCTGATTTAACACCAGGATCATCACCATCGTAGGCGATTATTACACTTTTGGTATATTTAGCTAAAAGCTTTGCTTGATCATCTCCGAATGCTGATCCTAAACTACACACAGCTTCCTTTAAGCCTGATTTATAGCTTGCGATAACATCCATTTGACCCTCATGGAGTATTACTCTATGCTTTTTATTTATTTCCTGCTTTGCAAGATTTAAATTAAATAATATTTGATTTTTTCTATATATTCTAGTTTCCTTAGTATTTATATACTTTGGCTGGGCTGGATCATCGTTATAGAACTTTCTAGCACTAAAGGCTACTACATTTCCTCTATCATCCTTAACTGGGAACATAATTCTATTAACGAAGAAATCATGATATTTACCCTTTTCATTCGAGCTTATCAATCCGATATCGGATGAATCAAGCTCGTTATAATTCATATCATTTAATACCTGATATAATACATCATATGAATTTGGTGATAAACCAATTTCAAAATCATTTATTATATCATCTGTGATTCCACGAGATTTTAAATATTCGAGGGCTTTATCAGCGCTTTTATCATTTAAAAGAAATTTATTGTAAAAGCTCTTAGCCGTATCCATTATTTTGTAATATTTTGAATTTGGATTTTCTTGTGTCTTTCTACCTTCGTATTTAACTCCATTAAAATCACATAGCATTTTTAGAGCATCAGGAAATTCTACATTTTCGATTAGCTCTATGAATTTAAGCGGATTACCAGATTTGTGGCAACCGAAGCAGGTAAATATATTTTTATCTGGAGAAACAATAAATGAGCCTGTCTTCTCATTATGGAATGGACATAAACCTTTATAGTTTTTTCCTTGCTTTTCAAGCTTTACGTACTTTGAAACAAGTGAAACAATATCGGTTTGTTCATTTAGATTATTTATTTCATCTTGTGTCAAAATACATTCCTCCAATTATAAATTTATTTTATTGTTTAGATAATTTACTAAATCCTCTACCTTAACTACATCCTGAGCCATAGTATCTCTATCTCTTACAGTAACTGTGTTGTTGTTTAATGTTTCATCATCAACTGTGATACAGTATGGAGTACCGATAGCATCCTCTCTACGATATCTCTTACCGATATTCGCAGTTTCATCATATGTTACTGTGAAATACTTAGATAGCTCATCAAATATTTCATTTGCACGCTCAGCATGATTCTTCTTGATTAAAGGTAGAATTGCAGCCTTGTATGGTGCAAGCTTTGGTGATAAGCGTAGAACAGTTCTAATTTGTCCCTTATCATCAGTTTCCTCATCATATGCACTGAATAATACTGAAAGTAACATTCTTTCAACACCTACAGATGGTTCTACAACATATGGTAAATATTTTGTATTATCCTCTGGGTCAAGATATTCAAGGTTTTCCTTTGAATGATTTTGGTGAGCATTTAAATCATAATTAGTTCTTGAGGCGATACCCCATAATTCACCAAATCCCCAAGGGAATTCAAATTCGATATCAGTTGTTGCATTTGAATAGAAAGATAATTCCTTCTTATCATGATCTCTAAATCTTAGCTTCTTCTCATCAACACCGATTGAAACTAAGAACTTCATACAATAGCTTCTCCAGTAATCAAACCACTCAAGCTCAGTACCAGGCTTACAGAAGAATTCTAGCTCCATTTGCTCAAATTCTCTTGTTCTAAATATGAAGTTACCTGGAGTAATTTCATTTCTAAAGCTCTTACCGATTTGACCAATACCAAATGGAAGCTTCTTTCTTGTTGTTCTTTGTACATTCTTGAAGTTAACGAAAATACCCTGTGCTGTTTCAGGTCTTAAATAAACCTCAGCCTTTGCATCCTCAATAACTCCCATATGAGTCTTAAACATTAAATTGAATTGTCTAATATCTGTATAATCTAAAGCTCCACATGTAGGACATACAATCTTGTTGTCATTTAAGAATTTTGTTAATTCCTCATTTGACATACCGTCTCCTGTTTTAGCACCATGAGTAAAATCCTCAATTAGCTTATCAGCTCTAAATCTAGAATGACACTTCTTACAGTCAACAAGTGGATCACTGAATGAACCAATATGACCAGAGGCAACCCATACCTCTTTATTCATTAATATAGCAGCGTCTAGTCCAACATTGTACTTATTTTGTTGAACAAACTTCTTCCACCATTCTTTTTTTATGTTATTTTTTAATTCTACTCCTAAAGGACCATAATCCCATGCATTGGCAAGTCCACCATAGATTTCTGAGCCCTGAAATACAAAGCCCTGCTCCTTTAAAAATCCTACTAAACCTTCTAATGTTATCTTCTGCATAATATCCCTCCAATCGAGAACCCTCGATTTTATTATTATATAATAATAAGTCAAAAAAGACAAGTAAAAACCGAGCATTTTTTTATACTTATTAAACAAAATAAAAATCCACGAAAAATTATACGTGGAATTTTATTATTTTATTAGATTTTTAACATCATTTAGACTATTAAAAATATATTTAACATTTTCTCTAATATAATCATTTGGAGGTGTTAAATCTATAACCATAATAGGTGTGAAATTTCCATTTACGGCCGCCATTAAGCCATTTATTGAATCCTCGATTACGTAGCATTCCTCATTAGTTATATTTAATCTTTTGGCCGCTAGATTAAATATAAATGGATTAGGTTTACCAAGCTTACCTACATCATCTCCAAAGACTGCTGTATCAAAAATATTTATATCTATATTTTTGTTTTTAAATGTAATTTCTGCCTTAGTCTTAGATGATGATGTTGCTAAAGCAATTTTATAATTATTTTTCTTTAGATAAGCTACTAAATCTAAAAAGTATGGCTTAACATCATATTCACCATTATAGATACTATCATTTACTAGCTTATGAATATAATCTCTATATGAATTTATATCTAAATCAGGAAATCTTTCTCTTAGCTCTTTTCTTATTAGATCCTCATTTTTACCACATACAGATATTCTATATTCATCATCTAAATCTAAATTAAATTTTTTGCTTGCAATTTCTAGTGCTCTCTTCCATACATTTTCAGTATCAAAAATAACACCATCCATATCAAATATTACTGCCTTCATTCTCTATAAACCCTTTTATCTATATAAAATTCTGATGTATGATCACTTATCTTTTTTGCAGGTACTCCAGCATGTGTAGTTTTAGGCTCTAATATATCCTTTACTACTACTGCGTTTGCACCTATAGCAACATTATTTGCGATTTTTACTCCACCTAATATTTTAGCACCAGTTCCTACATAAACATTATCTCCAATAACTGGGAATTCATTTGGAGTAGTTGATGAGCCACCAACTGTAACACCAGATTGAACTCTGAAATTAGCACCGATTTTAGCCTTACTATTAATATATAAGGCTCCAAAATGACCGATAGATAAGCCAGGACCACATACATTAATTGGTACACTAGTTGTATATTTCATACTCCATTTATGATGCTTACGAGAATAATGCCTTAATAATATTCTTCCTATTAAGCCCTTTTTATCCTTGTTATGATAATATTCATGCTTACGAAGAATAATTTCATATTTCCATACCTCATCATTCCATTTAGGCTTAAGCCTAGTTTGATGTAAATTAAGCCTATCCTGTTCCATATAGAATTTTAAATCTTCCTTTGTTTTTATCATATATTTAGGCTCCTATTTCAATAATTCATTAATGTAAGGAATAACATATTTAATAATAGAATCATCATTTAAGCTATGCATATCATCTATTAACACACATTTATCATTATAAAGCCTTTCATAGTCTATCTTATGATGAAAATATTCATCATTTTTGGAAAATACTCCCCTAATGTTCTTAATATTTATTTTATTATTTTCAATTAAATCATTATATTTTTTTGTTGCTATTTTTAAGTCATTATAATATTCTTTGTCTAATATAAATTCTTTCTTCCCGTCACTTCTTCCAGGATCGAATTCTCCTTTATAATTCATTCCAAAGGCATTAATAATATCCTCATATCCATTCATTGCAGGATTAATAACTAATGTATTTATATTTTTATTATTACATAAAGTAACAAAACCACCCATAGACATACCAATAACTAAATCTGGTTTTTCTTCATTTAAATATTCATCTATCCACTTTAGAGCCTTTAATGGATTATGAGGTACCTCTGGTGATAATACATTAACATCTTTCATATTTTTTTTAATTGTTGAATATGTATGAGATGTTTCTTTTGCTCCACCAAGACCATGTATATAAATTATCTTTTTCATGTTTTTCTCCTTAAAAATAAAAATGATAAATTCTACTACTTATCATTTTTATACTATTTTTTCGTATATTAATCTTTTAGGTTCATCCTTAATTCTATGATACATTACATAGCCACATAGAGTATATCCAAGCTTTAAAGCTATATGCTGAACGGCAAGGTTTTTAGGGTGTGTATCAATTCTAATTGATTTCTTATTTATTGATTTAGCATAGCCTTCTGCGTAAATCATTAGATTCTTAGCGACACCTCTACCCCTATATTCTTCCTTTGTACAGATTCTATGTATAGTAATATAATCATTAGTATCAGTTATCCAATTTCCAAATATATCATCATATTCTGGTTCTATACCATCATATGCACAGACACCTACTACTCTATCATCCATGATATATACGTAGCATATCCCATTGATGATATCCTTTAAAAGATCATCCTTAGATGGATATCCATCATCACCATTCCATTGCTTAGAGCCTGATTGCTTAAGATAGAATCTCGCATCCTCAACACATTCCATTATTTCCTTAATATCTAAAAGAGTTGCTTTCCTAATCATTATTTTCCACCTCTTTTATAACATTATTGAAATCATCTACACCAAAGCCATAATGATTATATAAATCATTTAAGCTTCCGTGTGGAATAATTGAATCATCATTAAATAAATGCTTATATACTCTAGATTTATACTGCTTAGATTCCTTATAATCTAGTATCTTCTCATATAATGAGCCTGATTGTATTACAGTTTCTACTACTATTATATGCTTATATTTATTAAATAAATTATCAAGCATATTAGTATCCATAGGTCTTATAAATCTTGCATTACATAATCCAATATTCTTATTAGATTCCTTGATGTATTTTTCTAAATATTTTAATTTAGCTCCGTAGGCAATAATTACTATGTTCTCTCCGTCTCTTAGCATATCCCAGCTATTATCTACTGTATATGAATAATCAACGCTAGCTATATCATCACTACATCTAGGATAACGGATCGCGATAGGATTTTTAATTGTGAATGCATAATTAAATATTCCAATTAGCTCCTGCTCATCCTTTGGCATTGCTAAATAGAAATTAGGCATAGAATTAAACATGCTGATATCATATAGGCCATGATGGGTAGTTCCATCCTCACCGACTAAGCCTGCTCTATCGATGCCAACTATAACATGTAAATTTTGTCTTGCGATATCATTTAACAATTCATCATATGCTCTTTGAGCAAATGTAGAATACATAATTAATACTACATTCTTATTTGATAGGGCAATACCTGCACTCATTACGGCAGCGTGCTCCTCTGCAATACCTACATCTATGAAATCATTAGGGTATAATTCCGCAAAGCCGTCAAGCTTAGCACCCTCCTTCATAGCTGGAGTTATAACAGTAAAGTCTGTATTCTTTCTTTTTTCAATTAGGAAATTACCAACCATTCTAGAATAAGAAATCTTATTTTCATTCTTATTAAGTGGCTTTCCTGTTTCAATATCAAATGGAGGAACACCATGGAAATTACCTTTCTTGTCCTCTTCACTTGGCTTATAGCCCTTACCCTTAATTGTTTGTAGGTGTAATACTACAGGGCTTTTAGCCTCCTTTATTCTCTTTAAAAGCTTAATTAAGCTTTTGATATCATGTCCATCATATGGTCCATAATAATCAAAGCCCATATCCTCAAATATATTATCCTGCTGGAAGAAGCCTTTTATACCACGCTTAAATTGGTGGAAGGTATGAACAATTCTTTTTGGTAATATTGTGGTTAATACCTTTTTTATACCTCTATTTAAGGCAGTACCTCTTAGCTTATTAAATGCGTGTGATAGGGCACCAACAGACTTTGAAATTCCCATTTTATTATCATTTAAAATAATGATAGCTCTTTTATCATTAGTTTGACCTAAATAATTTAGTCCCTCTAACGCAACACCATTCATTATTGAGCTATCACCTATTAGTGATACAACCCTTAAATTACTGTTATCAGATTTTAGGATACCACTCATAGCTGAGATTGATGTTGAAGAATGTCCTGATTCCCATACGTCATATTTTGATTCACTTTTATTAATATATCCACTTAGACCACCATATTGTCTTAATGTAGTAAAATCCTTAGCTCTTCCTGTAAGAATCTTATGTACATATGACTGATGACCAACATCAAATAGGAATTTATCCTTTTCAGGGTCAAATACGTAATACATAGCTATTGTTATTTCTACAACACCTAAGTTACTACTTAAATGACCACCAGTTTTAGATATATTTTCAATTAAGAAGATTCTAATTTCCTTAGCTAGCTCCTTAAGCTCCTTTATTGATAGGTCTTTTATAAATGATGGATCCTTGATAGAGTATAAATCAATCACAATATCACCACATTTTTCATAAAAATATTATACTTTATAATATTCCATCTTTCAATAAAAGAAAAGGAATTGAGGTATTTAAATACTCCAATTCCTAGTTTATTTTAGTTAATATCGATACTTACAAGCTCATAGCCTGTAGAATCAATTATACTTTTTATTTTTGATTCATCAATTAAATCATTTGATATAAATGATGTAATATTCTTTTTATGATTAGATTTAACCTTTTTTACATCTAATTCCTTTCTTATTACATCATTTATATGTGCTTCACACATACTACACTTCATACCTTTAATTCCTAATACATACTTAAACATAATACTCCTCCTATAATGCTATATCTAATACCATCATTAACACAAAGCCAACTGCTAGACCGATTGTTGCTAAATTTGAATGCTTACCCTCATTAGCCTCAGGAATCAATTCCTCTACTACTACATATATCATCGCTCCAGCCGCGAATGCAAGTGTAAATGGTAATATTGCAGAAATAAAATAAGTTAACAATATTGCTAGTAATGATGCGATAGGCTCTACAACACCAGATAAGAACCCATAAAGGAATGCTTTAAATTTGGATAAGCCCTCCTCCATAAGTGGCATAGAAATAATTGCACCCTCTGGGAAATTTTGAATTGCAATACCAATAGCTAATGCAAGCATAGCTTCATTTGATATTGTGTTATTGATACATCCTGCAATAATAACACCAACTGCCAATCCCTCAGGTATATTATGTAATGTTACTGCAAGCATCATCTTAAACTTATTACTTAGCTTATTATTCTTAATACCCTCTTCTTGCTTATCGATATGTATATGAGGGATAACTATATCTAAAAGATATAAGAATGCCATACCAACCAAAAAACCAAGTGCTGGAATTAGCCATTTTAAATAGCTACCATCCTGATATGTTTCAATCGCTGGCTGTAGTAAGCTCCAAATTGAGGCAGCTATCATAACACCAGATGCGAAGCCTAATAATACCTTTTGTAATTTAGGATTAATATTTCTTTTTAAGAAAAATACCATAGCACTACCAAGTCCAGTACCAATCAAAGGTATAAATAAACAAAGTACCATAAATCCATTCATAATATATCCCTTCTTTCTTAATAATTTATCTATTTTATATTAGTTAATCTTAACTAACTTACATTATGATATCACTTATTATAGTTATTGTCAACTAACTTAAAACAAAAAAGAAAAGACGACCGAAGTCGCCTTTTGAATTATATAGAGCCTTAATTATTAGCTTAAATTACTGTTGACCAAATCTCTGGCTTATTATTAGAATCAAAATGCCAATAATTACCACTTGAAATTTGTGTTTCTGAATAATAGAATCTTGTTCTACTAGTTATAGTATAATCAAAATTACTCTTTACTGAATTCCATGTTTCTAAAGTACTACCATAGAATACCTTATATAAAACACCACAATACTGGAATGAATTATATTCTATTTCTGTAGTAGTGCTAGGTATTACTACATAGCTTAAATTACTACAACCATAGAATGCATAAGTATCAATAACCTCTAAACCCTCTGGAATTATTACACTAGTAATACTCTTATTATAATAGAATGCATATGAATAAATATCATATTTTGTTACTGTAGTACCATTTATTTCGAAGCTTGCAGGTAATGTAATTTCTGTTTCATTTCCATTATAGCCTAATAGATAGCCTTCACTATTACAATAAGCAAATATAAATCCATTTGAATCAGTTGTTATGATTGAATCATCTGTAGATGATGTATGAATACTTAATGCATAACATCCAGAATGACCAGCTGTTGAGCTACCTTTAGAAGGATTTACACTTGATGATAAATCATATACCTCAACAAGCTTATAACAATATTCAAAAGCATATGAGCCAATTGATGTTAATGTGCTTGGTAATGTAATACTTAATAATGACACATCATTATAGAATGCATAAGTATCAATTGTTTTAATACCATCAACAAAATTTACATATTTTAAGTTTAGAGATTGAGCAAAAGCATACTTTCCAATAGATTCAACACTTGATGGTATTGTAACACTATTTAATTGATCAAAATTATAAAATGCATATTGACCAATTGATGTTACACCATCAGTTACTACAAGATCTACTACCTTTGTATATTTATTCTCGTTATATGTTACAAGTCCATCAGCATCTAGCACATAGAATGTCATATCCTTTTCAGTATTATACATCGGATTTGAAGATTGGCTTAAGAATGATATAGATGTCCAATCAGCAATTGTACCATTATAATATACATTTTCTAATGCTCTATCATAATCAAATATATTATTAGCAAATTCTATATTTTTTGCACCAATTATAACATCAGCTAAAGATGAACAGCTTGAGAAGGCTGAATTACCAATTGATGTTAGATTTGATGGTATAGATAAGCTTGTTAGACCAGTACATTGGCTGAATGCATATTGACCAATTGTTTCAATTGTATCAGGCAATGCTAATGATATTAGGCCTAGATTCTTATAGAATGCGTAACCATTAATAGTAGTTAAGCTTGCAGGGAATACAATGCTTGTCACCATATTGAATCCATAGAATGCATAATTAGCAATTGTAGTTGTTCCATCTGGAATAACTAGATTTTCTACTAATGTATATTTATTATCATTATATGTTACTGTTCCATTTTGATCTTTTAAATAGAAATTAGTAGCATAATACATTGGAGTTCCATAATTAGCAGTAATATTATTTGCCATCCACTCATCAATTGTTCCATCATAATATACATTTGTAAGAGCAGTACAGCCATAGAACATTGCATCACCTAATGTTACACCACTAAAGCCAATTTCAATATTCTTTAATGCTGGACAATTATAGAATAGGTATGTGCCTAGTTCAGTGATTGTGCTTGGAAGAACAATATCAGTTAATAATGCACATTCACTGAATGCCTCATAGCCAATAAATTCTACTCCTTCAGGAATTACGATGCTTGTAATCTTATCCTTAGCGAAGCAATTTTCACCAATTCTCTTTAGTGTAGAAGGAAGTGTAACTTCATTTATAACGTTAGTATCTGTAACACCATATAATCCATTATCAAATGCAGAATTACCTAATTCTTCTACGCTTGTATTAGCTAATAATACCTTTTGAAGCTTTGCCATATGTGCAAAACCATAGCTACCAATGTATTTTAATGATGTTGGGAATGTAATGCTTGTTACCTTATTACAATCATAGAATGCATAATCAGATACACCAATAACACCCTCAGGGATAACTACATTTGTAACATAAGATAAATATGTTAATGAATTAGTACCTATTATTTTACAATTAGCATTAATTGTTAATGTATTCATATATTGACTTGTACGTCCATATAGATATAGATATGGATTATTCTCATTACCTAAGTAATTTACATAATTTTCATAGGTAACCTTCAAATTACCACAGTTACTGAATACATATTCGCCATATACTCTTTCAAGAGTATCAGGTAAAGAAAGATTAACTAGGCTTGTACAATTATTAAATGCTCTATTCTTAATATACTTTAATCCGTTATTAATTGTGATATCAGTTATTCCTGTACAACCATCAAATGCTGATTCACCGATTGTGCTAACTGAGCCTGAAATAGTAACCTTCTTTAGCGCTGTTATATTCTTAAATGCTCCTGTAAAGATATCATATGTATCATATTGAACACTGTTCTTTTCAAAGCCATCTGGAAGAGTGATTTCAGTTTCATCACCATCATAGCCGTATAGGTAACCCTTACCACTTAATACTACAAAAATGAATCCATTAGAGTCCTTCTCATACATTGATGGTTCGGATAGACTAGTATGTATTTCTTGAGCATAATATGCAACCTTACCATATGTTTCTGCACCAATAGTAAATGTTAATCCAGATAGATTGTAAACCTCTAATAATTTTACACATCCACTAAAAGCATTGTCACCAATTGATGTTACATTTGCAGGAATCACTATAGATGTTAATGATCCACAGCCATTAAATGCACTTTGACCAATTTGTGTAATTGTACTTGCTAGAGTAACTGATTTTAACGAACTACAATTTGAGAACATTAATCTTAAAACTGATCTTGCACCATCTTCAAACACAACAGTCTTTATATTACTACAATTACTAAATATTGATGTACTAGCGTAATTTAGAGATGTAGATTTTACAGTTACTGTCTCAAGATCGTCATTACTAGCAAATTCATAGCATGTATTTGTCATTTGAGTTAAATTAGTAGGTAATGTAACTGATTTTAAGCCAGAATCATAGAATGCATATTGGCTAATATTTTCTAGACTGTCTGGTAAATCAATAGATTCTAATTTTGGACACTTAGAGAATGCATAAGTATTAATTGTTGTTAAATTTGGTAATTTTACTTCTCTTAAATTTGAGCATTGGTAGAATGCATAATCATAAATACGTGTATTTTCACCATCTGGCATCTTTGATAAATCTACAGTCTCAATTTCTGAGCTTTGGAATGCATAATTACCAATAGTCTTAGTTAATTCAGAAGCTACAATATTCTTAATACCTGAATATGCAAATGAATATGAACCAATAAATGTTACAGTATCTGGAATTATAAGTTCCTCTAATGCTGTACATGACATGAACATATAATTTCCAATTTGCTTAATATTACCTAAATTAACACTTGATAATAGTTCACAATTATTAAACAAATATGAACCTACTGTGCATGTATTTGTTAGACCAGTACAATTAACTGTTGTTAATTTCTTACAGTCTTCAAATGCTCTATTTCCTAATGAAGTTACATGTTCACCAATATTAATTGTTTTAATACTTGATTTAGAAAAAGCATATTCACCTATTGATTCAACATTCTTTAAGTCAAATGACTCTAAACCAGTTTGATAGAATGCATAGCTTCCAATTGTTGTTACAGTGCTTGGAATAATTACCTCTTTTAGTCCTGAAGCATTTTTAAATGCCTCGGAAACAATTTCAGTTATATCACCATTAATCTTTACAGTTTCTAGTGTTGATGGAACATAATTATAATATGTAGATGTTTGACCAAATGTATAATTTAATGTGCTATAAGATCCACCATTACCTAAGAATGGTAATTCAAGATATTCAATAGAGTGATTACCCTTTAATATTTTACCTAATGATGTTATTGTATTTGGAATAATCAACGATTTTAATGAATTACATCCATAGAATGCTGATTCAAGTAATATTTCACAATTTTCATTTACTTCAACATTTTCTGAAGTCTTTTCAGCCCTAATAAGCCACTTATATGGATTAATATTATTTCCAAAATATAAACCACCCTTATATTTTGTAAGTGCTATCTTATTACAATTATCGAATGCATGTTCACCAACTGAAATTATGCTATCACTAAAGTCAACCTCTGATAAGCTTCTACAACCTGAAAATAAATATGGTGCAATTTCAGTAATACCTAAATTTTTGAATGAGAAGCTTGACATAGATTCACAATTTTTAAATGCTGCAGAACCAATTGAATTAACAGTTGATGGTAATGTTAAATTATTTAATACATAGCAGTTTTGGAAAGCATTTGTTCCAACTGATGTTATTTCTCCTTCAAAGACAACCTTTTGTAAGCCGTAACAATCCATAAATAGCATATTGCTGATTTGTGTAATACTTGATGGAATAATAATGCTTGTAAGTGAACTACAGCCACTAAATGCTGCCTCGCCAAGAACTGTAATATTATTTGATAGATTTATCTTTCTTAAGCTTGAGCAATCAGCAAATGCATAATCACCTATTTCCTCTACTGTATTAGGAATAGTTATCTCCTTTAAGCCTGAGCATCCAATAAACATATTTGAACAAATAGTTGTTGAATTATTTAATGTTACATTTGTTAATTCCCTACAATATGCAAATGTTTTATCACCAATATTTGTTAGTGAATCAGGAATTACTAGCTTTTTAATACTAAAGCCATAGAATTGATAATCCCCTAATTGTGTTACTGTATCAGGAATATTAATTTCCTCTAATTGGCTAAATTTATTTGCTCCTAAAGTAATAGCTCCTTCAGAATCTATTAGATAGAATTTTGAAGCCATATACATCGGAGTATCGTATACACTACTAAATGATATATTAACCCAATCAGCCAATGAGCCTTCATAATATACATTTTTTAAATTACTCAAGCTTGAAAAAGTTGAATTAAGATTAGAAATTTCACAAGCCAAATCTAATGATTCTAAATTTTGGAAATATGTAAAATAATCGCCATATTGACCACTAATACTTCCACTCAAGCGAAGGGTTTTCAATGATGATGGAATTACTGTAGTTTCGTAATATGAAATACCTTTAAATAAGTAATATAGACTGTCACCATAACTAGGTATATCTAAATATTCTAAGGATAAGCATTGATAGAATATTGAATTATTCAAAAATACATCCTCAGGGACTGAAATACTTGTGTAATCACCAAACATAAATGCGCCCTGATCAATTGAATAAATATCATCAGGTACTACAATTTCCTTAGAGTCACCTATATACGCGATTAAATATTTATCTGATCCGTCCATGTATGTCACAAAGCCATCTTCTATTGTATAAAAATCATCTACATCATCTGTTACATCTAATGCATAAGATGCTACATAACCATTAGATGATGAATATGAGCTAATAGATAAATTAGATTTATTTATTACTTGTCTTAGCTTAACGCAATATTCAAATGCATAACTATCAATTGTTTCTAATGTTTCAGGTAATGTAATTGTATATAAGCTATAGCAATATTCAAATGCATAAGCACCAATTACCTTTATTTTTGGTATATTAAGATTTCTTAACTTTTTACAACTTATAAAAGCAAAATTGTATATAGTTTCACAATTTTTTAATGTTACATCAGTTAGATTATCACATGACTGGAATGCACGAATATCAATATAATTAACATCTTCAGAGACTACACTCTTTAAATTTATACATTTATTAAATGCATATTCACCAATATATACTACACCAGTTTCTAATGTTACTGTTTCAATTAATGTATTCTGACTGAAGACTTCATTATCTATTTTAGTAGGATAATTTCCTATTTGTTCAATAACCAAATCTTTGTCTTCTACTTTATAGGAAATAATTGTTGCGTATGTTATATTGTTTTGGTCAGTTTTTAAATAATATGAAAGCTTATCCGTAACGAATACACTTCTAGGCTCATCTAATGATGTATGTACAACCTTTGCATAATAGCCAACTGAACCATTTCCAGAAGAACCTGCTTCAACGTCAACATCATCACTTAAGTTATAAACCTCAAGCAGATTTTCACATCCACTGAATGCTGAAGATCCGATATCCTCTACCGCTGCCGGAATAGTCAATACTGTTAAATCAGAATTATTTACGAAGGCATATGAGCCTATTTCGTAACTAGAAATAACATTATTATTTATTGTTACATTTTCAGGTAATACTATTTCCTTATCATTACCATCATATCCAACTAATAATGGAGAATCAGTAGGATCATCAGAAACTACTGCAAATATAAAATCATCATTTTTTACTAAGATTGAATCTTCAGTGTTAGAATTATGAACAACTAAAGCATTATATGCTAGATAACCGCATTCATAATCACGTGGGGCTAATGAATAGTCAGAATTGTTAAATACCTCTATAAGCTTATGACAAGCATCAAATGCATAAGAACCTATAGTTGGTGTTGAATTTAATGTTACACTCAACAATGTTGAATTATAGAATGCTTTCATACCAATTTCATTTAATGTAGTTGGCAAAACAACACTATTAATTAATGCTCCATTAAATGCATTTTCTTTAATTGCTGTTACCTTTTCTGGAATAACAATATCAAGTGGAGCACCATCCCTTAATCCTAAAATTGTACATGATGATTGATCTGAATTAAAATCAAAGTAAATAAATTCTTGAGATATTTCAAATTTACCTGTAATATTCTTATCTTCACTAATTTCAAATGTATAAGTTTTCTCACTAGATAGTAATGTATCACCATCATACCAACCAGCGAATTCATAACCAATACAAGGCTTGGCAACTAGCGTAGCTTTGTTTTGATAGGCATAGAATTCACCACTGCCTGATACAATACCTTTAGATTCTTCAATATCATCTAAGGTTAAAACATATTTATTAGCACTATACTTTATTTCTACTGTTGTAGTTCCATCCTCTAAAATAGTTGCTTGATTGAATTGCTCAACAGTATACCCGTTATAGCTAATGGCTTCTGCGTTTGTCTCCTCACCTATTGTGCCAATAAGAGTCTGCAATGCTACTAAATCATATTCACCATTTGCATTCTCAATTAGGTGCTTAACCTTGTATCCAGCCTCTGTTGAATCAACTGCACCTGGTTTTATAGCATCAGGAATATCAACACTTTCCAACGTATTATCAACAGTACCACGATCCTTAGTTCTAACAACAATAGGTTCAACAGTACTTGGTGTTGTTGTAGGAGTTGTTGATGGAATAGTTGGAGTAGTTGTAAGAGTTGTAGTTGGCTCCTCCTTTGATGGAGTTGTAGTTGGAGTAGGCTCTACAGTAGTACTAGGAGTCTCATTAGTTGTAGAATTCGAAGTACCATTTTGTGTGCCAAAGCATGAAGCTAAAGCAAATGTTGATAATAATGATAATGCGATAAATATTTTCTTTTTCATGCTTTAGCCTCCTACTCTGTAATAGTTATATTTTGAACTGCAACAATTGTTAAATCACTTGTAATAATTGCACTTTCAGATTCATATGTAGTTGTATAAATAATATAAACCTTATATTCTCCAGCTTGAGTGAATACTGGAGTTTCCTCAGTCCAAGTTGCACCCTCATCTATAGAATATAAAACAGTATAATCTGCATCCATATCTTCAGTTGAGTATACTATTCTTGATGCATAAACTCTATCTACATCAGATAAGCTTACCGTTCTATCAATTGGGTTAACAACTGATAAATGAATTGAATTGACATTTTCAGTTAAGGATCCACCTGGTTCAGGTTTAGGTCCTGTTCCATCATATATTTGTGCCTCATATGGATATACGAAATGAACACTTCCTGTCAAAGGAACAAAGCCTTCAGCAGTGACCTCATAATCGAAATCTGCAACACCATTTTGCATAGGAGTAACAGAAACATCGACTGTCATTTCCTCATTAGTCAAATTATTATAATATTTAGCATTTTTAACGATACCTGTATAAATGTTGTATGTATCAATAGTTGGAGAAATAGTTGAACCATCAGATGATGTCAATAACATAGTTTCATTATTTGCTTCTCCACCAGCATAATAAATATAAGTTAGAGTTCTACCATCATTTGATAATAAACTAATATTATCAGAAATCATATTCAAGGCATCAGTTGTGATACCACCAGTAGTAATTAATACAGTTGACTTACCCTTTGTTACGATTGTAGTTCCCACTTTAAAATAAATATCAACTTCACCAAGCTCATCTACTGATAATTCATCTTGATATGTGATACCATCAAGTGAATATTGTACTGGACTTTCAGATATTACAAAATCAAAAATTGTACCTGGATAATATGTTAAATTATTCTCTAGAGAATATGTTGGGAAATTACTTGGAGGTGTTTGAGAGAAATAAACACTTATTATTTTTCTAACACCACTAGTAGTGTCATCAGGGAATACTACAAATTCTATATCAGCCATAACGCCATCTTCAAATTCCAACAAATTACTACTGCTTACTGTATAATTAGTTGAATTAGCATCTACTACATCAGTTGGTAGATTCATATATCCACTAAATGTAGAAATACCAAAATTTGTAGCTAAAGTAGCTGTACTAATTTGATATTTACCATCAGTTGCTGTTAGATTAGATGTATTGTAATAATAACAATCATCACCTAATGCAGAAACTAATATATCATCAACTGTAATTGTTAATTCAAATATAGTTCTAGAATCGTAATAAGTGAAATAAACCTCTGTATTAATTTCATAATCACCACAATCTATTACAACATTAACTGTGTTTTTACCATCCTTAAGCTCAAAATAGCCTTCAGTCTTATAATCATAATTAAATGTTACATCATCATAATATAATTCAGAATTACCTACTGTGAATATTGCATTACCGAATAGGTCATCTGCTAAAACACCATTATATTTATTGAATGATGATATTCCATCAATATTTAAATAACCATCATTAATCGAATCTGTGTCAACTAGCTTTACCTCATATGATGTTAAGCTTATTTCAGCCTTAGCAGGATTATAATACTCACTAATGCTATCAGGTATTACAACATTTAATTCATATGTTGCTGTACCCATCTCTAGATTACCATTAGCATCAAATGTAGAATTAGCTAATTCTTCGCTATCTGCTGTAGCACCATTGATTTCAATAAAGTCAGATAAGTTAATTTTGCCAAGTGCTGTATTGATATCCATACCAGCAACTAAACCAGGTATTGTAATATTGTCCTTATATTCAATTGTTAAATCAGCCTTAGAGATTTGAACGATACCATAATCTTCCTTATCATAATATCCATCACAAGTAATCTTGTAATATGTTCTATAATATCCAGGAGTTGTAAATTCAGGTAATTCATCTGTGTATTCACCATCTACTGATGTCTTATATTGAATTTTTGCACCCTCAGTTTCAACATTAATTGTTATTGAATGAGCTAAGCCATCATATTGACCATAATATCCATCTGCATTATAAACAATATTTGAATATGTGACAGGTGTATCAGTGTTATCACCGATTGTATCAATTATTTCCTGATAATCTGATTCAGATGGAGTACCAACTGTGATTTCAACCTCATTTAATTCTTGGTTAGCTCCCTCTTCATTTTCGAATTCATTAGATACATCAGTTAACCAGTTATCTACAATCTCGTTATATTCCTCATCATCATCTAATACATCTTCTTCTGGAATTGTGATTTCATATTTAGAGTTTGTGATATCAGTAAGCTTACCACTAACTAGGTTACCTAGCTTGTTATCGAATACGTATAACTCAGTTACACCACGATATACTGAATATGTTTGAACTATTTCAGCTCCAACCTTAGCAACCTGGATACCGAATACTGTACCTCTAACTGCCATGACTGAGTTATTTGATGATAGGAAGAATTCCTCATCCTGATCAAGTGGCTTTTGAATTTCTGCTAAAACCTTACCGCTTGTAACAAATACATTTGTCTTATATTTGTTTTCACCCTCGGATTTTAGATTTATAGTTGTATTCTCACCTAAATAAACATATTTATCCTCATCGAATTTAATAACTAATACTGAATTAGCCTTAACCTCGATTTTATCACCATCGTAAAGGTTCATACCTCTAAAGCATTCAGATGTTTCATATTCATCTGTAACAGTAGCCTCTCCCTCAATCTGAACAATCTTAATAGTTCTTGCAGATTGAATAAGCTGTGTAGTTATTGTTGGCACTGGATTTGAGCTTGGTTCTGCTTCAGTTGTTGTTGTAGTTGTTGGTTCTACATTAGCTCTACTTGTTGTTGTAGGAGTATCTCCTTTTTGAGTAGTACTTGTAGGAACCTCTGTTGTAGTTTGAACTCCACCACCTGTTGTTGTAGATGTTTGATTATTTGAACCTAAACCATTACATGATGTTAGCACAATTACAAATGCAAACAACAGTGATATTAATAATGCAAATCTAATTTTCCTTTTTCCCATATTTGTTCACCTAATTATCCTTTTATAACTCAGTAGCTTCAGATTCGTTTTGTTTGATTGCTTCATTATTTTTAGAATTATCCAAATTTAATGTAGCAATCTTTCCTTTATGTTTGACATCCTTTGGAAATTCATCATAGCCTATAATGTCTACTACCTCATAGCAGGTAATTGGCTCCTTCTTGTTTTTAAACATTCTGTCGCCTGCATCAATTACCTTTACTCTATCCTTGATGACCTCATATACATCCTTAGAAATCAATACCTGATCTCCTGCAGCTGAGGCTTCAATTCTAGATGCTGTATTTACCGTATCACCTATTGCGGTAAAATCCATTCTAGTTTTAGAACCGATATTTCCAATTACCGCATCACCGAAATGCACACCTACACCAAATTCAAGCTTTTTATTATACTTTTCTTTAACCTGGTCACAAATTGCCTTTCCTTCTTTTACTATTCCATACGCTGAACATACAGCCTTGAATACATAATCGTCTAAATCTACAGGGGCATTAAATATTGCCATAACACAGTCACCTATAAATTTATCTACCATTCCACCAAACCTAAATACCTGATTTGTTGCCATCTCTAGGTAGCCATTTAATACATCTACTACCTCCTCTGGTGTAAGTTCCTCACTCATCTTTGTAAATCCTCTAATATCTACGAATAGACAAGCAACATTTCTTTTTCTTCCACCTAAGCTCATTGCATCCTCATCCTTATCAACTAAGGCCTCTGCAACATCAGGAGAGATATATCTTTTAAATGTTCCAATTACTTCCTTCTTGTGCTTATATTCAGAATAGTAGTGATCTGCTATTACTAATACAAATGCAACTATCAAAATCAAAATAGGTAATGAAATGAAATAATAGGTTTTGGCTGAGTGAGCTATGAAAAGGATAACAAACTCAATTCCAATTCCAACTCCAAATACTGCTATACCTAAATAGAATGCTAAGCAAGTCATCGATAGGGCAATTATGAATATCACTATTACGTTTAGAATCGTGTATAAATAATTAGGAATTCCTAAATATAATCTATCATTCATTAATGATTGAATTACATTACATTGAACCTCTACACCAAACATCTCTCCGATTGGTGAATTGTATATATCGTTTGATAGGCCTGTATCAACTGCACTGGCATATGAACCAAATATTACAATTGAATTTTTAGCATTTCTAATCGACCTTACGTTTCCTTCTATTAAATCTGCAAGTGATATGTAATTAAATCCACTCATTACATTTTGAACTTTACCATCACCTGTATAATTTAATTCAGGTCTAGCGAAGTAATCAAAATAGTAAGCTGTTCTTTTTATATAATCATTAGGGGTTTGTCCTGTATTTTGGCAGTACATAGAATATATCGAGTAGGCTAAGCTATCATAGCCTTCACCCTTAAGATATGTTTTTCTTATTGCTTCATCGCTATCTGTTATCGCATCAACATATCCAATTGCTTTAGCTGATTTTTGGATAGTACTAGATAATCCGTATGGTGCTTCAGTTCTTGACATACCATTAACACCTAATACTACGTTGTGCTTACTAATAGCATTTGCAAGCTCAACATCAACCTCATCACAACCATAGGCGCTATTGAAGATAATATCAAATCCTATAGCTGCTGGAATTGCATTTCTACTTGCCCAATTGTTTAAGATATCAGCGAAATATTTTCTATACTCTACCGCATTGTAGGAATGATACTTTTCTATTGTTGCATCATCAATACCTACAATATAAATTTCCTTAGTGGCTTGCGATTCATGCTGGAATATAGAATCGTTTATTTTGTTATCTAATCCACCAAGTGGAGTCCAGAAATTAGACACGATCGATAATATTAAAGTTAATACTGCAGCGCCAATTGTGAAAATTAAGCTCCTAATACTAAAATGAAATATTTTCTTTTTCATACTTTTCCCCTAAAATTTTTCTATAAACCCAAATTTTTTAAAATTATAACATATATGTTATATGTTATCAATATAACAGCCATAAATAGAAAAAATGAGAGGATACCTCTCATTTTTATAAAAGTAATAAATATGATATTTATTAATCCATCCAAGATGGGTCAGAAGGGTTCTTTTGGAACTTTAATACCTTAGCAATATCGGCTTCACTGATGTATTTTTCGTCAGCTGCAACCTTAACTAATGTTTCAAAATTAGAAATTGAATGATTCTCACAATTAGCTGCATTTAATCTTTCAATACCCTTTGTTAAGCCATAAGTAAAGATAGATACGATACCAAGTACATTAGCACCTGCTTCTCTTAAAACCTCTACTACCTCAAGTGAAGATCCACCTGTAGAAATTAAATCCTCTACTACTACAACCTTCTTACCTTCAGGTACGATACCTTCGATTTGGTTTCCTCTACCATGGTCCTTAGCGCCACCTCTAACATAGCCCATTGGTAAGCCTAAAATCTCTGAAACCATAGCTGCGTGAGCGATACCAGCTGTAGATGTTCCTTCGATAACCTCTACATCAGGATAATACTTCTTTATTGTGTCAGCTAAGCCATTTTCTACTACCTTTCTTACCTCAGGATAAGATAGAGTTAATCTATTATCACAATAGATTGGTGACTTGATTCCAGATGCCCAAGTAAATGGATCATTTGGCTTTAAAAATACTGCCTTAATCTTTAATAAATTTTTAGCAACCTCTACGGCTAATTCCTTTTCGTTCATCTTAACAAAACTCCTTTACACATTGCTTATATGCAGCTACAGGGTCAGCTGCCTTTGTTATACTTCTACCAACTACGATATAAGATGCACCTAGCTCCTTAGCATAGGCTGGTGTTGCAACTCTCTTTTGATCATCCTTAGAGTCACCTGCAAGTCTAATACCAGGTGTAACTGACATGAAGCCAATTTCTTTAATGATTGATGCTTCAAGTGCACTACATACTACACCATCAAGACCAGCTTCCTTAGCATTTAATGCATATTTTCTAACGATATCAGCTGATGTTTTTGTACTATCAACTAATAATTCATTATGTAATACATCATCGTTAATTGATGTTAATACTGTAACAGCGATAAGCTTAGTTTTCTTACCACTTTCAGTCATATTTAAGCCTTCACGAGCAGCCTTCATCATTTCGATTCCACCTTCTGCGTGAACATTAGTGATATCAACACCTAAGGCACCAAGCTTTTCCATTGCAGCCTTAACTGTATTAGGAATATCATGAGCCTTTAAATCTAAGAAAATTCTAAAGCCTTGCTTCTTTAATTCTCTTACTAGCTCTGGTCCTTCCTTAAAGTACATTTCCATACCAACCTTAAGGTATGGATTCATACCCTTAAATGGCTTTAGGAATTCGTACAATTCTTCCTTCGATTTGAAATCACAAGCAATAATTACATCTCTTTCCATTATTTACACCTTCCTATTATGTCCTCTAAATTTTCTATATGATATTCATTCATAGCGCTAGGTAAATCATTAATGATATCTCTACAAGCATATGGATTAACTAAATTCTCTGCACCTATCATTACAAGTGATGCACCCGCGTACATCATTTCTAATACCTCGTATGCATTAGTTACTCCACCCATACCAATTACAGGTATATTTACATTGTGAGATACCTCATAAACCATTCTTATCGCAACAGGTAAAATACCAGGTCCTGAGTATCCACCCTTCTTAACTGCAATAATAGGATCTCCAGTTCTTAAAGATATTCTCATACCAACAAGAGTATTGATTAAACTTATAGCATCAGCACCTGCTGCCTCAACTGCTCTTGCCATCGCTACAATGTCAGTTACATTTGGTGATAGCTTTACAATAATTGGCTTCTTTGCAACCTTTTTTACCTTTTTAACAAGGTTATAGGCAGTGTCTGGATCAACACCAAATGCCATTCCTCCACCCTCTACATTTGGGCATGAAATATTTAATTCAATAGCGAATACCTTATCACAGCTATTGAATTTTTTTACTGTTTCTACATATTCATAAACGCTATGTCCACCGACATTAGCGATTACTAAATCATCATAAACCTTACTTAGCTTTGGTATTTCCTCACTGATTACCTTATCAACACCTGGATTTTGAAGTCCAATTGAATTAATTAATCCAGCAGGACATTCAGCAATTCTAGGTAAAGGATTACCATATCTTGGCTCAAGTGTAGTACCCTTTAATGAAATACTACCTAAAATATTAATATCATATAAATCACTAAATTCGTATCCAAAGCCATAACAGCCTGAAGCAGGTATTATTGGATTTTTGAATTCATGACCTAAAAATTTAATCTTAGTATTCATTACCATAATACCTCTTTTCCTTTAAATACTGGTCCTTCCTTACATACTCTTTTTGGACCATTTGTTGTTTTAATTGAGCAACCCATACAAGCACCAAAGCCACAGCCCATACGTGCTTCTAATGATACCTCACCCTCATTAAATGCCTTAGCTACAGCCTCAAGCATTCTATAAGGACCACAGGCGTAGTAATATTCTACATTAATATTTTCCTGCTTAATTAAATCAACTACATTACCCTTTATACCATATGAGCCATCATCTGTACACATATGAATATCGGCCATTTCCTTCATTTCATCTAATACGACTAAATCATCCTTTGTTCTAGCACCATATACTAGAGTTGGCTTAATTCCAAGTGAATTATATTTTTTAATTACTGATAGGAATGGTGCGATACCAATACCACCGGCAATTAATACTGGCTTAATATCAGTTTTGATATTATAGCCATTACCTAAACCGATTAAGCATTTAAGCTTCTTGCCAACCTCAAATTCTGACATATCCTTAGTACCATGACCTAATATCTTAAATAGGATATCGATATGGTCAGTACCATAATCACATACAGATATTGGTCTTCTTAGATAATGATTAGGTAGAGTAATATTAATAAACTCACCACAATTTTTAACCTCGCTAGTATCGCCCTCTAGCCTCATTAAATAAATATCCTTTGATACCTTTTTATTAGATTTTATTACTAACTCTACGTCCTTCACCTTATCTACTCCTTATCTATTACAGAAATACCCATTGTTATTTCTTCTAATACATCTAAAAGTACCTTTACAGTATCTAGACATGTGAATACTGTAACGTTATTATCAATAGCTGCTCTTCTTATTATCTTACCATCGATATTTTGGTTAATTCCCTCTGTAGAGGTATTAATTACATATGTAACATATCCCTTACGGATAGAATCTAATATTTCTTCACTGCCCTCACTAATCTTCTTCTTAGCTCTTGTTTTAATACCATTCTTCTTTAGGAATTTAGCTGTTCCTGAAGTAGCCTCAATATTAAATCCAAGCTTATAGAATCTCTTGATTAATGGTAAAGCAGCATCCTTATCAGCATCTGCGATAGTTGCAAGAATTGTACCATAGTTAGCAACTCTTGTATTAGATGCCTTTAATGACTTATATAATGCTCTATTAAGTGAATAATCATAACCGATTGCTTCACCTGTAGATTTCATTTCTGGTGTTAATACAACATCTAGACCAGTAAGCTTTGTAAATGAGAATGTAGGAGTTTTTACATACCATCTCTTACGAGTCTTACCTAAACCAACATAGCCTAAATCCTTAAGTTTAGCACCTAGCATTACCTTTGTTGCGATATTTGCGATAGGTGTATCAGTTGATTTAGCTAGGAATGGTACAGTTCTTGATGATCTTGGGTTAACCTCAATTATTGATACATTATCATTCTTATCAACGATAAATTGAATATTGAATAAACCAATCATCTTTAGCTTAATACCAATTTTATTTGTATAATCTACTATTGTCTTCTTTGCATTTTCACTTAATGAATATGGAGGGTATACACTCATTGAGTCTCCTGAGTGAACACCAGTACGCTCGATGTGCTCCATGATACCAGGGATAAATACATCCTCACCATCACAGATAGCATCTACCTCGCACTCCTGACCAAATACATATTTATCTACTAGGATAGGGTGCTCATTATCAAAGGCTACTGCTTCCTTAACCTTAGCCTTTAATACCTTCTCATCGTAAACGATATGCATCATTCTACCACCAAGTACAAATGATGGTCTAACTAAAACTGGATATCCAATTTCATTTGCAGCCTTAACTGCTTCCTCTACTGAGAATACACCAAAGCCCTTTGGCATAGGAATACCAATTTCATTCATTGCTTCCTCAAATAGCTTTCTATCCTCAGCAACATCAATTGCATCAGCCTGTGTACCAAAAATCTTAATATTTTGCTTTGCAAGCTTATCAGCTAAATTGATAGCTGTTTGACCACCAAGTGCTACTACAACACCCTCTGGCTTTTCGTGGTCAATTACATTCATAACATCCTCAAATGTTAATGGTTCGAAATATAGCTTATCAGATACTGTATAATCTGTTGAAACTGTCTCTGGATTACAGTTAATGATTATTGCCTCATATCCAGCCTCTTGGATACCCCAAATTGCATGAACT
>JAEEGL013504208.1_pt1 | contig 33270 bp, 30 predicted proteins | sample 9134231 | NCBI WGS metagenome assembly JAEEGL01 (sample SAMN16246548, study PRJNA631951) | gut metagenome | biome: gut microbiome; feature: rumen; material: fiber-attached | host: Bos | place: Iran: Karaj | collected 2018-10 | reverse complement strand
TCTGGAGGCTGTTGGAGCTCTTGCATCCGGTACCGCCGCAGATTAGGATATGCATTTTGTATTTTGCCATATTTTTCTTTTTTGGGTGAATTGTGAATTGTGAATTGTGAATTGACAATGATTTCGTGTCATCGATTCACCATCCCCATTCACGTGTCACAAATTACTTATCAATTGTTTCGTAATTCACAGGGATGATACCCTCGACGAGTTCGCCATTCTGGACGTATTTGGTGAGGATTTCATCAGCGCGGTTGTTGTCGACGTGACCGAAGACGATGGGGTCCTTGCCAGGAACGCGCACCTCAAGGGTGGGCTCGGCATGGCAGTAGCCCATGCAACCAGTTTGTGTGAACACGGCGGCGATGCCCAGCTCGTCGGCTTTCTGCATCATGTGCTCCATGACTTTCTTGGCTCCGGCGGCAATACCGCAAGTGGCCATAGCGACTTTAATTTGCACAAGCGATTCGGGATTCTCCGCTTTCTCGCGGATGTCCAGATTCGACTGAAGCTTTTCTCTCATGGCCTTGAGATCGGCCAGCGATTTAACTTTTGTCATTGTGTAAACTCCTATTGTTTAATTAATTTTATGGATTGATTTTATTTAATTATTTTATAATAAGTTATGTAGAAACACACGAGGTGTTTCACGTTGCAAAGATACACTTTTTTTATATATATACAAGCGTTTTATAAAAATATTTGTTGCGCCAAAAAATGTACAATTCCCTGCTGTTTCATATAGTTTGACAACAACAGGGAATTGGTATGTGCGAATGCAAAGGAAAAGTATGTGATCCAGTGTGTTACCAGCGATACTCGGCTGAAAGCATGAGCCTCAGGTTTCCGACACCGCCGCTGGCGTGGTATTGAGCGTATGTGTATTCGGCTTCTGAGTAGAGGCTGAATACAGAACTTGGATGCCATCCAATGCGAGGCTGTATGCGCCATAGATACTCGATGTCGCGTCCGCGTCCCAGAAAGATGTATTCCGGATTCAGGCTTGAGTCGTGGGTGTAGTCGAGACTTTCCATATTACGACCGTATCCGAGGAAGATACCAGGGCGCCATAGACCGGTGGTGCGGCCGAAGTCGAGCCATGCGGTGTTAAAGTGCCACGGACGGTAGTCGACAGCAATACAAGAAGGTCCGATGGAGGACTCGAGGTGGTGAATGACTGCCAGGTAGCCACCCATGGAGCATATCTCATAGAGGCTGTTGTTGAGGAGGGTCTGGAACGAGAGAGCCCATTCCTTCCAACGGTATTTGAGGAAAACGGAATAGCTGAAAGAAGAGAATGTTTTGCGGTCTACAGGGTTCCATTCAAATTGATTGTCGCAGAAAACGGTGTTGGAAGGGCGGGTGTAAATATGAGGTTGCATGGTCAGCATGTTGGCGGCGGCTCCAGCCAGCAGACGCTCGCCGTTGTAGCGCAACTGAATATGAAGTTCGGGTATGGCAGAGCGACGCTGGAAATGTGTGCTTGATGTTACCGCGTCGTCAATGAATCCCTGGCTCATATTGTCCTGCTGGAAGAGTGCGACAGCAATAGCCTCGAATTTATTCAGATGACCGAAATAGCGCAGCTGGTTATAGCGCGCATAAGGGTGGAACGGCGCTCCCATGTTGAGAGGACGGGTGTTTGGCATTATCTCGTGTACCACCATAGGGTGCCAGTACTGTCCGGCAAGCAGGCGGCTGTGTCCCCAGTCGAGTTGCAGGTAGGCGTGCCGCAGACGCAGGTCGTTGTTCGACGCATTGGTCGAGCCGGTGAAATCGCCTTCAATAAAAGCCATGGTGTGTGCGCCAAGCAGATCGGGACCGTGCACGGCAAGGTTGAGACGGGCGGTGATGCTCAGCAGGTTCATGTTCCAGCCGTCATTGACGTCGTATCCGGAAATGGTTTCGGACAGAATCTCGGGCTTTGGGTAGAAGAGCATCATCTCCTCGCGTCCACCAACCACTTGACGTCTGTCGGCATAGAAATGGGGGTTGACAAAACCGTGGAAGTCAAACCTAAAAGACTTTGAAGACTCGCTTTGTGCCGAGACGGTAACGGCGCTGAAAGCAAAAGTCACAAGAATAATGACGTGCCGTATACCCAAACGGCTGTTCAAATGGGTTGTACTGTCCGTATGCCGCATCATGTGAGGTGTTTATGTTTTGCTGTTGTATTCCGCAATTACTTGATTTCTATGCCTCCAAAGGCGCATTTGCCCTTGATGTATAAGGTCTTTGAGTTCTCGGGTGAGAAAAGGCGCTCGTTGCATTCCACTCCGCCGAACGAAGCGTCGATGGCTTGTTTGACATTTATGTTGTTGTCCACGCGTATCTCCATGCCTCCGAAACTGCAGTCGATGTCGATTACCGCGCCATCAAGGATGTCCGCATTGCGCAAATCGAGGCCGACAAAACCGAAACAGGTCTGTACGGTGGCTCCCTCAAAGCGCTGGCTGGAGAATTCAAACAGCTGTTTGCCGAAGCGGGTGCTGATTTGTCGAATGGTGCGTCCGTCCTGATTGACATGTTTCAACTCTTTGATGGTCTGTTTGTCGGGAGTGCATCCGTTGACGAATAGTTTGCGGCTGAAAACAAGCACACAACCCCATATGATGGCAATCATGCAAATCATGTATTTCCAAAAATCGTTCCAAGCGATAATGTTCCTTGTGGCAAGCAATAGCAGCACGCCTGTGCCTATTCCTATCAGGGACATGGCTTTGTCTTTAAAGGAGAAGAATCCTATGAGGCAGGGAACGATAATGAAGACGGTCCACCATCCTTCAAAACTGATATTGATAACGTCGGTGATTTCCAACAGCCAAATGATTCCAAAAAGCAGCAATGCGACGCCGCTGACGATTTTACCTGTTCTGTTCATTTCTTTGATTTTTAATATGTAAAAGATACTTTATTTGTTTGCAATATGATTCTGTTGAATGATTATGCCGGCCAATTGTTCGCGCATCATTAAACTCTATAAAATATAAAACGTTTCAGCCTTCATATTATTGCATGTTTATGCATAAACTTTGTGTCTTTTATACGATTTCGTCAATTGCGCCGTTAAGAAAGATGTATTATGGATAATACATCAAGCATATCACACCTTGCGAGACTGGATGAACTGCTGAAAAAAGAGGCCGACTATGAAGCGGCGGCATACAGCCGCGCGCTCACGGTCGACAATATCAGCGGTCGAGCCAGCGAGTCCGACTGCAAATACCCGGTGACATTAAACGGTTGGGGCTATAATGCTTTGAACCAGTTGATAGTCACGATATCATATGAGGTGGATGGTGACGAAATTGACAATGACTTTGAACCAGGAAAGCCCGCCGCATTCTTTTATATGTCGCAAGACGGCTCCGCTGTGGAGGAATTCCCTTTTACATGTTTTGTTGATTCTTATAAAGAGGGAGTAATCCAGATCCAGTTGCCTGGCAAACAGGCGCTGACTACGTTGAATGACAGAGCGCAACATAGCCTGATTGGTGTAAGGATGGCGATTGACGGCACGTCGTATCGTGTTATGCACGAGACCTTGGCTGCGATGATGCGGACGACGGATGAAAAACTCGTGCGGTTGCGTGAGACTCTTATAGGCCCGTTGCGGCCGAGATTTCGACAGCAGCCACCCATACAGATACCCTGGCTCAACGAGACACAAAACCAAGCGGTGCGCAAAGTCGTGGCAGCTATGGATGTGGCAGTGGTTCACGGTCCTCCGGGAACGGGGAAGACCACGACATTGGTTGAGGCAATAATAGAGACTCTACAACGCGAAACCCAGGTGTTGGTATGCGCTCCAAGCAATACCGCCGTCGATTGGATTAGTGAGCAGTTGTCGCTGCGCAGCGTGAATGTGTTGCGTATAGGCAATCCTTTGAAGATGAGTGACGAAATGCTGGGCTGCAGCTATGAACGGCGATATGCGGACCACCCTGACTACCCCGAGTTGTGGAGTATTAGACGTACGTTGCGCGAAAGGTCGGAGGGCAAGTCTTCGCAGTTGAAGCGTGAACAGTTGAGGCGTCTTCGCAAGCGCCAGATGGAGTTGGAGATCAAAATAAACGCTGACTTGTTTGATCAGGCGCGAGTGGTGAGCTGCACACTGATAGGCAGCGCATACCATATTATGGAACACCGTCATTTCGGCACACTTTTTATCGACGAGGCCGCGCAGGCACTCGAACCAGCCTGCTGGACTGCCATAATGAAGGCCGACCGTGTGGTGCTGAGTGGCGACCATTGCCAGTTGCCGCCAACGGTGAAGTGTGTGGAAGCGGCCCGTGGCGGATTGTCGGATACACTTATGCAGAGAATAGTCAAGGCAAAGCCCGAGTGTGTGACTCTCCTAACCACCCAGTACCGTATGCATCGCGACATTATGGAGTTTCCGTCACGTTGGTTTTATCATGGCGCATTGAAGGCGGATCCAGGAGTCGCCGACCGTGTTGTGAACCTTATGGACACTCCGTTGACATGGATAGACACAGGAAACGGAGATGTGAAAACTGACGGAGGAGAGCGAAGAGTGAGGAGCGGAAGTCTTACCAATGCCCAAGAGGCAAAAATTGTAGTTCACACGTTGCGCGACTACGTTGATATGATAGGCTTGGAACGCATTGTCGCCGACCGTGTGGATATTGGCATTATTTCGCCCTATCGCGGCCAGGTGCGCATGATTCGACGTCTTCTAAAAATGCAGCGTTTTTACCGTCGCATAAGAAGTCAGGTAAGTGTGAACACTGTTGACGGTTTTCAAGGCCAGGAACGCGATGTGATAGTTATCAGTATGGTGCGTGACAATGAGAAGGGCGACATCGGCTTTCTTGGAGACCTTCGTCGAATGAATGTGGCGATAACACGAGCCCGCATGAAACTTATTGTCATAGGCAATAGCGACACATTGTCAAAGCATAGGTTCTACAACGCTTTGTTCGAGCATTTCGAGCGGAGAGGCGAGGTTGTGGAAGTGTCGCTGAATGAGACCCCGGAAAACTAAAAAACAAGGGCACTAATACTAGCGCCCTTGCGTGAAAATACTGATAATTTGATTTGTTTACCTCTTTACGATTTTCTTTGCGATTCCGGCGACCCGAACCACATAGATGCCGTTTTTCAAGGCGTTGATATCTATGTTGTTCGCTCCGCAATGCAATGACATTGTTTGGACCAGATGACCGTTAATGTCGAAGATTGCGCCTTCAATGTCGGCTTGGTTGTCAAGAATGACACAGATGCGGTCGGAAGCGGGATTTGGATATAGCATCAACTTTGTCGACGAGACGTTGTCGACAGACAATGTCGGGTTGTACAGCACCGCCACTCCTGTCAAGTCGAATCCGCCACTGCCCCAGATGGTGTCGTTTGTAGGGTAGGGGTCGTTGACTATATGCCCGAAAGCGTCATGTGTTGCGTATTGAGGGTCAATGGTGCCGACGACATCAACTAACCGGATATGGGTGATGTTGTTTATGTCGATGCCTGCGCTGTCGCTCAGTTCAGCAAGGTCGAAAGGCGTACCATAGCCCACGCGGAACTTGCCCGCGAGATTGTTGAGCATGGTAGGGTCGATGTTGCCGCTCTGTTGTGTCTCGATTGGGGTTAGCGAAGTGGATGGAAACCGCACAAAGTGCTCGCCATCAGAGCTCACCTCTACAAATGCCAGTTCGAGGAAGTTGTCGTTAAAAGAGTTTTCAAAGACAGCGAAGTCAGGTCCCGGATTGTTCTGAATCGGTTGGTCAAAAGTGAGGGTCGCTGTTCCTCCGTCGCCCAAACTTACGGCAGCCGTGGTAATACTGCTGGCAGGACCGATGCCGTATTCCTCGTCACCGTAGTGTACCTTCGGACCGTCGGGGTTGATGATGTCGACAGGACCCCTTACAACGGTGCACCCTGTGGCCCATCCTATGATTGTGCTGTCTTCATAGTGGACGGCGTTGCATCCGGGGGTGCCTACTGCACCGCAGAACGGTCCCTGCCCTTTGGAGACGGGAATGACGCCAAAGAGCAGAGCCGATATCGCGAGTGTGATTCTGTGAAGTCTCATTTTGAAACGGGATGATGTTTATTAGTGACGGACAACGAGTCTAACGGTTTTGCCGTTAATGCGAAGCAGGTATACTCCGTTGGTTACATTGCTTAAGTCGATTCTTGACTCTGTTCCGTTGACCTTATAGGTCGCCACGGTTGAACCCAGCATGTCATAAAGTACGGCTTCGCTGTTGTCATTTGCTCCGCTAATGGTTACCATGTGCGATGCGGGGTTGGGATAAACGTTGATGCTTACGGCGTCAATACTGTTGATGTTTTCGGTCTGTGGGACGCTGACGGGGTGGATATCCATGGTGTAGACGTAGGTGTAGCTCCAGTAGCTATAGGCTTCCCAGTAGGTGCTGTCGACCACGATACCTGCTGCGGGCTCGGCCCATTTCTCGAAATCGCCGTCATTGAGAGGCTGTTCCATGCCTGCATCCATTACGCCATTGTTTTTGCTCTCCCAGTAGCTGTAAGCCTGTTTGCGGAGGGTGTCGCCCGGGGCGACGACAAAGACGATATCATCAAGACCGTACTCTCCAATCTCGATGCTGAAACGCGGGTCGGCGGCGGCGATGTCGTTAAGCATGTCGCTGACGCTTTTCGCGCCGTTGAAACGGTAGCCCCAAGCCAGTGCGGTGTCGGCCCAGTTGACAGCCATGACAACCTGTTTTGATCCTTCGCCTACCCAGTAGAGTATTTCGGAAGCGGCGATGGTGGATTCCTCAGGCATTGGACCAGCGGGTGCGCTTACGGGGTGGATGTCCATTGTGTAGACATAGGTGTAGCTCCAGTAGCTATAGGCTTCCCAGTAGGTGCTGTCGACCACGATGCCTGCTGCGGGCTCGGCCCATTTCTCGAAATCGCCGTCATTGAGAGGCTGTTCCATGCCTGCATCCATTGCGCCGTTGTTTTTGCTTTCCCAATAGCTGTAAGCCTGTTTGCGGAGGGTGTCGCCAGGGGCGACGACAAAGACGATATCATCAAGACCGTACTGTCCGATCTCGATGCTGAAACGCGGGTCGGCAGTGGCGATGTCGTTGAGCATGTCGCTGACGCTTTTGGTGCCGTTGAAGCGGTAGCCCCAAGCCAGTGCGGTGTCGGCCCAGTTGACGGCCATGACGACTTGGTTCGAGCCTTCACCAACCCAGTAAACGATTTCATTGGCAGCGATAGTTGCCTCTTCGGGCATGGGCTCTGCGTTTGGATTGACGGCCATAATCATTGTGTCTGCCGGTTCGGAACCATAGGTGTCGGGATCCATGTCAATCCAGTCAACGAAGTCGCCATTGGCGATGACGTCACCCATGATGCCAGAGGACGCCTTTGTTACATCGGTAGCGTCTTTCCAGTTGTAGAACCACCATGCTGTACCCGACATGTCGTCAATAATACCAGAGAGGTTAAGACTGTTTACAGCGTCGATGTAGGCAAGGTCATTGATATAGGTGTGAGTGCTGTTCCATGTGATGCTCAGACGTGAATCGTAGGCGGCGATAGTGTCCATGATACTTTGTATCAGTACGTTGTTTCCGTTCCATTGCACGCCCCACGCAATGCCGATATTGTCACCGTTGTCGGTTGGCCATGTGATGGCTACGACTGCGCGGTTGGAGCCAGTGCCGGTCCAGAAAAGAATGTCGTTTTGTGAAACGGTGGGGTTTGACGCACCCCATTGGGCCATTGCGCCAAAAGAGAGCATCAGCCCAAAAGTGAGAGATAATAATTTTTTTACCATTGTGATACTGTTTTTAGAGTTTTTGATTTCGTTAATACACAGTATCGGCAAAACAATCGAGGGGAAATAAAGGAGATAAACTGATGCGTTTTTTTAAAACTGCCACATCTGTCTCTCGGTTACTTTTTCCTCGAAAGCGAGCCGATTATTTCAGATTTGGCAGGTCTTCTGACTTGTTCTCTGCCTCTCAGCCTTCCCACATATCTATGGCGACATGCAGTGACTATTTATTTGATTGGCAGTGTGTTGAACTTACAGCAGCGGGACTGTTCAGGACTTGCACCTGATTCCCTTTTAACGCCTTTTCGGCGTGACCAAATCGGGTGCAAAATTATATATTTTTTATGAAATACAATTATTTCTTCAGAAATAATTCTATCGGAGATCGAATTGTATGGGCAGACAATATTGAACTCTTGCTGGTTTGCCGTTGACGGTGCCTGGTTTCCAGCGAGGCATTTAATAATGCCTAATGCAACGAAAAAACAAAAATTTTCTCATTACTGTTATTAAAAAAGGGTGTTCAAGAGGAAGAACGAAGCGGCGGGAATAGTAGTTAGGCTGAGGCTGAAGCCTATTGTGTATACCGGCTTATTGTAAAAGTGGGTCTTTCCTATCGAGAGACTTGTCCAGGCGAACCTGCTACGTCCTGCTTTTGCGCCAGGAGCAATACGTATTCCGGCATCCAAACCTCGATAGATGTGTAAATGATTGTTGCTGGTTAATCCAAATCCACTGGACAGTCCGCTATATACTTGAAAGTCAATTTTGCTGCTGGCGTTTGAAATCCTGTAGACGGCGCCGCCCGTAAGTCCGACATAGTCCTTGTATTTCCCATCAATGTACGATAGCCCTACATACCATCCCCATCGGTCGGACAAGTTCGAGTACTGAATACCGATGTTGACATCCACGTTGAATTGTGTTGGACAATCGTCTTGTTCAACGACTGGGCCAAGACCTAATTTTGCTTCAAGAAAGTGCTTTGAAAAGCGCGGGACGTCTGAGGTAAGTGTGTCTTGGGCGGCTACATTGATTGTGGTGAACAGAACCACAAAGAAAAAAAGTCGTTTCATATTTTTTGTCGGATAATGTTTTGTATTGCGGTTTAAGTTATTCCTCTTTCATCCTGTCGTTGCCCCATACGGCGTTCATGGCGGCGAGACACTCCTGGCGTGTAATGTCGTCCTTGCGCTCAAGGTGACGCTGATAGAAGATGCAGCGTGACAGTCCGATGCGGTTGATGACCACGTCGCCTGCAAACGACTCGCATGTGGGTGCTCCGCACAGTCCGCAGTCGATTTGTGGCAGGCGCGCTTTAAGTTTGTTGATGCGCTCCATTTTCTCAAATGCCTTGGCGCGGTCTTTGTCAAGGACAAACATCGAGCGGGGCTGTACAGCCTCCACGCGGCTGTTCTCAAGCAGATAGTCTTTCATTTTGTCCATCTCACGGTCGCGCGGCACTTCACCGTTGCGCTCGCGTTCGGCGGCTTTGCGGGCGCGTGCATACATCCGCGCTCCGCATAGGAAGCGGTTCTCATAGCTTAAGAGCGCTCCAGCGCAACTCTGGTCGCAGGCACGTAGTTCGAGGAATTCAACATCCTCAACTTCGTCGTTTTCCAATTTGTCGAGGAAGTCCATGACGTTCTGGATGCCATCAATAGAGTAAGATTTTTTTGCGAGACAGATGCGACGTTCGCCGTTGGTGAGTGTCGACAGGATGGCGTCGCTCGAAAGGTTGATGGTGCGGCTTTGATTGGGGATGTAGTTCTTGCCTTGCTCTTTGATTTTGCGGTAGGTGCGGTTGAAAAGCGAGTCCATGTTGATTACACCGTCTATGATGGAGCGTTTTTCTCCGACAGGGGCTTTGACGGCAGCGATCTTGGCGGCGCACGGGGTGACGTAGAAAAGACCTATTTCCTCGCGCGGGATTCCTCTGTTTTGGAGCTCTTGAAGGGCATAAATGGCCGATATGTCGAGGGGGGCCTTGATTGGCGTAATGTTTTCAACCAACGAGGGATATTTTATTTGGATGAGTCGGACTATGGCAGGACAGAAACTTGAGATTAATGGACGGATATCTTCGTTCTCGCGCGCATAGTGCTCTTTTGCTTCCGCGAAGATATTTGCTGCGGACTCAACCTCGAAGACATGTTTGAAACCTAAATCTTTAAGAGCGGAATAGATTCTAGACACGCGTATGTCCTCAGGAAACTGGCCAAGGAAAACAGCCGGGATGAGTGCTACAGAATGCGGGAACTGGTGGACCATCTCGAAGTCGTCCTGATTGATATATATGGCATTGACAGGACAGACCTCATGGCACTTGCCGCAGTCGATGCAGCGATGCTCTTGGAAGTATGCTTTGCCTCCGGTTATGCGTATGGCTTCTGTAGGGCAGGCTTTCAAGCATCGCATACATCCTATGCACTTCTTTTCATCTATCTTGAGGGCGTGTATGAACATTTTTTTAGGGTTAAAAGTGTAAGAAGGGTCTATTAGAAATTCACTTCCATCTCAACTGTGGTTCCAACGCCCACTTCACTGGTGACATTGAGTTTGTCGACATTCTTCTGCATGTTGGGCAGACCCATGCCGGCACCGAAGCCCATGTCGCGAACCTCGGGACGCGCGGTTGAGTAGCCTTCCTGCATTGCAAGGGCTATGTCTGGTATGCCGGGACCTTTGTCGGCAACAACCATCTTGATTTTGTCCGAGTCGATGTCAACAATCACTTTGCCGCCATAGGCGTGTGCGATGGCGTTAACCTCGGCTTCGTACAGAGCCACCACAACACGTTTAACGATAGAGGGTTCCACATTGAGCTGTTTGAGGGTCTTCTTGACGGAACTGGATGCTTTTCCGGCATTGACGAAATCGCCCTCGATAACTGTGTATTCTTGATGCATAACGGAAGGTTTTAATACAAAGGCTTTATGCCTGCCTCGTAAAGGAGCCCGCAGGCCTTGAACATAGAATAGGCGCATGAAAGGATTACCATGTCGTTGTCCTCGGCGAGTTCAATCATGTCCTCTGTGACTTTCTTGTTGCGCACAATGATAATGATGTCGAGAGTGGCCATGTCGCATGTGCGAATGGTCTGCACATTGCAAAGTCCAGTGACAAGCATGGGTGTGTCTTTCAACGTGAGCACGTCGCTCATAAGGTCGGAGGCGAAAGCGTGTTCGACCTCTTCGTCGAGTCGGTTTTCACCGATACAGACCGTTGCGTCTAATAGTTTTACTATTTCGCGGATTGTCATTTTTACTCTTGTTTAAATATTGATGATTAAAATTTAAAAAGGATGGAAATGAAATTGCAAATTTACAAGTTTTTTTTAAAAGTTACTCCATAGATATGGAAGTTTTTTTGAGTTTTACCTTTAATTTGTTGATTTGTTGATTTTTCTCTTTTGGGCAATAAACTGCTGTCATATGCGTTTATTCAGTATGACAAGTATTCAATATATGATGCTGAAGCCGGGTGACACTGTGGCTGTTGCGGCTACGGCGCGAAAGGTGACTGCGAAGACAATTAAACCTGCGGTGAAATTGCTTGAGTCATGGGGTTTAAGAGTCAGAATACCTGAAGGCCTATATGCTTCCGAGAACCAATTTGCCGGCAGTGATTCGCACCGCGCGGCGGTTATGCAGGCTTTGCTTGACGATCCAATGGTCAAGGCCGTTTTTTGTGCCCGGGGAGGGTATGGAACCGTTCGTATACTGGACAAACTTGATTTTACAGGATTTGTCAAATGTCCCAAATGGATTGTTGGATATAGCGATGTGACAGCGTTGCACAGTCATGTGTCGCGTCTGTGTGGCGTGCCTACGATGCATGCCACCATGCCGATAAATATTCCTGCTGATTCGGTGGAAGTTGACTATCCGTCGCTGTCGAGTCTGCGACATCTTCTGTTTTGTATGGGATTCAACTATGAGTTTAAAAACGAGGATGTGCGGGTGGAAAACCGACCGGGAAAGTGTCGCGCTCCTATTGTCGGTGGCAATCTGTCGGTGTTATACAGTCTACTGGGCTCATCTTCGGAGGTCGACACTCGAGGAAAAATACTGCTTATAGAAGATTTGGACGAGATGTTATACCATATAGACCGTATGATGATGGCTCTGAAAAGGGCTGGCAAGTTGGAAGGTCTTAAGGGGTTGATTGTCGGAGCTATGACAAAAATGAGAGACAACAGAATCCGTTTCGGTCGCACGGCAGAGGAGATTGTTCGCGATGCTGTCGCCGACTATGACTACCCAGTAGCGTTCCATTGCCAGTTCGGACATATCGGCACTGAAAACCTTGCCCTGCCACTGGGTGTGCCATGCGAATTGAAGGTTGCTGATACACATGCTGTTGTGAGGCTTGTGTAGCTTTGATGAGAGTGTGCGGTTTGGTGAAATGAAAAAAAAGTCGTAATTTTGCATTTTATTTAATCACTATATGCTGCTCATTCATGTACCACGATTGACCAACAGGCTGGGTTACACACTCAATGTCGTTTTCCACTATTTGTTGAGACTGGATTTTGAGATAACCTCCGACATGGACTTATTCAGCAATTATGAAGGCCCTAAAATGTCATATGGTCATCAGAAAATAGGGGACGGCATGTTTGTCCGAAGTTCCGATTTGTTGTTCCAGACCACGATTGAGGAACTAAATCCGCGTTGTTTCAGTTATGAGAATTGTGCGGCTCTTTTCCCGGTATATTGCGCATCAAGTGAGTTTCCGTTCGACATTTTCGCGGCCTCGTTCTATTGTTTGTCACGCTATGAGGAATATCTTCCGCATTTTACTGATGTACATGGAAGGTTCCCCGCCACAGAGAGTCTCGCTTACAAGGAAGGTTTCCTTATGACGGCAATTGTTGACAGATGGGCTCTAATGTTGGCTGAAAGACTTAAGAGACATTTCCCAGAGATGCGCCTTGCACCACGCAATTTTGATATCGAAGACACAATAGATATAGACGCTGCGTATTGTTATAAGAATAAAGGAGTGTTGAGGACGTTGACGGGTATGGGACGTGATATATGGGCTCATAATCAGAACGGAGAATTGGGCAAACGTATTCGTGTGCTTATTAAAAAGGAAAAAGACCCGTTTGACAACTTCGACTATATCATACAGGTCCATAGACGCTACTCAGGTATGCGTTTGAAATTCTTCCCGTTGATGGCTGACTACAACGTTTATGACAAGCCAATATCTTATCAAAACAAAGAGTTCCGTGAATTACTCCAGCATCTTTGCGACAATGCCAAGATGGGCCTCCATGCCTCTTATGCGTCGTTCGATAATCCTAAGCTGATAGATGTTGAGAGTGAGCGTCTGGCCTCGCTTTTGCATCGAAAAACAGTACGTAACAGAAATCACTTTCTGCGCTTGTCGTTGCCGAGTTCTTATAATGCATTGATGGAGTATGGTATCATGCATGACTATACAATGGGCTATGCTGACGAACCTGGTTTCCGCGCGGGCACGGGTACGGCCTATCCTTTCTTTGACCTTGAGAGCGATTGCGAGAAGCCATTGACAATACATCCTTTTGCAGCTATGGATTCCACGTTCTACTATTACAAGAAATTCACTCCTGAAGCTTCGGAAGTTGTATACAGGCAGCTTGTCGACGAGGTGAAGAGTGTTGGGGGCACTTTGTCCTTGTTGTGGCATAACCAGAGTTTGTGTGAGGATTTCGGCTGGAAAGGGTGGCGTAATGTATACGAGAATGTGCTCGACTATGCCGACAAAGCCAGGAGATCCAAATAATCAAAGAGAAACGAAAAGCCGAAATAATAAATTTATACACTCCTCATAGGAACAGTTGTCTTAAACCTTAAACCCTTTAACCTTATAAGCGAAATGAATTACAAATCGAAATTGCACGATATCAAGGCTTTTGTTTTTGATTTCGATGGAGTTATGACGGATGGCAGTGTGTGGATGTATGCGGACCGGGAAACTGTAAGGTGTGGAAATATAAAAGACGGCTATGCTATACAGTATGCTGTCAAAAAAGGATATATAGTAGCTTTGATCTCTGGCGCTACGTCGTTAAGCATCAATAACCGCATGGAGTCGCTGGGTGTGACTCAGATTTTTACGGGATGTGCCAACAAAATGGAAACTTATCGTAAGTTCCTTGATCAGAATGGACTTTCAGAGAAACAGGTTTTATGCATGGGTGACGACATACCGGATTACGAAATAATGTCTCATTGCGGCGTGGCCGCTTGTCCTGCCGACGCTGCCATAGAGATAAAAAACATATCTGATTACATCTCACTGTATGAAGGTGGACGCGGTTGTGTGCGCGACGTTATAGAACAAACCTTGCGGCTTCATGATAATTGGTTTCATGCTGACGCTGTCAATTGGTAGACCATGACGAGACTCGCCATAAAAATAATCTGTTTGTGCCTTTTCTTGCAATCGTTGGATGTTTTGGCGCAAAGTATTGCTTCGACCGATACGACTCATGTTTTCACAATGCGCGGAACCTATTACAGCGATCGCTTTGTCGGTCGAAAAACAAGTAGTGGCGAGGTCTTTGTGCAGGATAAGTATACAGCGGCTCACCATACGTTAAAGTTTGGAACCTTGCTCTTGGTGACTAATCCAAAAAACGGCAAAGAGGTGATTGTCCGCATCAATGACCGTTGTCCCAAAGACAGAATTGTCGATATGACCCTCAAAGCAGCCCGACAAATTGGAATAACATCTCATCCTGTGGAGGTGCGGATTCTGTCGGAACGCTACAGGCCGCTTTGGGAGTCTCAGGATTTAATCAGCAATATCCTCTCAGAGGGTAGACTCAAGGAAATGATAGACAAAGGATTCTCGCCGGAAAAAATACTTTCAAAGGCCTCCTCAAATAATAATGGGGTTTCAACCAAAAGTACGGATGACGGGCTGTATAATCTCGAGTTGTTGAGTAATAGCGATTTAAGTGAGGCGAGAGCGAGAGTTAGAAGGCTTCCCGTAATCTATCAAGAGCAGGTTGTATACAAAAATCCGGGGCGACCAGGTGGGGTATCTGTCGTTCTTGAGTTGTCGGCTTCAAGAGAGAGTGTGGAAGCGGTAAAAAAAGAGATAAAAAGCATCTTTCCAGAATCTAAAATTGTTCCTTTTAAATAATAGAGTGTTTATGTGTTGATTTATAGACAACTGCGTTGTTTTTTTATATTTTTTTTTGAAAAAAGGTTTTAGAATAGATTATTCTTATTATCTTTGCAAGTCAAAATATACTTTGTCTTGGTGGAATCCGAGCAAGGTGATTTTGATTATATGTATCTGTAAATAAAATTTTTATATTATATTAACTACTTTAACAACATGAAAATCGAAATCAAAAAAAACATATCAATTTTGCTTTTGATATTGGGATTTTCATGTGTTGGTAATGCTCAACAGGAGGTTCAGTTCTCACAGTACATGTTCAACCGCTTAGCCATTAATCCTGCATATGCGGGAAGTTCTGGCTCTATGTGTGGTTCAATCATGTATCGTGGTCAGTGGCTGGGCTTGCGATTGGATGCGCCAACACCGGGAGGCGATGCTGGATCTTTGCCCACCGACTATCTGTTCTCGTTTGACTCACCTGTAAAAATTCTGCATGGAGGTTTGGGATTTACCTTGTTTGCCGACAAGATTGGTTACAACTCCACTGTCAGCGGATCTGTTGACTATGCTTTCCGCATATACTGGGGTCCTGGTAACCTCTCGGCAGGTATAGAAGGCAACTTCTACAGTATTACACGTAAGGGTGGGCTGTTTGGATATGATGACCTTCCCGGTGTGATCAACAATATCCCCACATCATCATCCGATCCGTTGTTGAACAACAAGGAGATTAGTGACTTTCTTATCGATGCTTCACTCGGCGTGTATTATCAAGTGCCGGGTTCGTATTATTTCGGGTTCTCTCTTAAGAATCTCCTTGGCGCACACAGCGATGAACTAAACTTCAGCACGAGCCGCATATTATACCTCCTTGGCGGTTATGAGTATGTCATACCTTCCAACCCCTCTTTCAGACTCAAACCATCGGTATTGATCCGCACAGCGAATTTTTCCGTTTTCCAGTTTGACGCATCGTGTCTTTTGGAATACCAGAACTTGTTCTGGGGAGGTGTTAGCTATCGTTTCCAGGACGCTATCACTTTCCTCGGCGGTGTTAACTGGATGAAGATGAAAATAGGTCTCGCCTATGACTTAACGACCAGTAAACTTGGTATTTATAAGTCGGGATTCAGTTTCGGTTCGGTTGAGGCGTATCTGCGTTATTGCTTCAAGATTATCATTCCTCCGAAGCTGCCTTCAATTTACCAAAACACCCGTTATCTGCTCTAATATTTTTGACAAAATGAAACTTTAATTACGTGGTTACGTAAAAGGACAGAAAATAGCGCAAATAATAAATATTTAAATATAGAAATTAAATTCATTTTATAGATATGAAAAAGTTCTTTTTCTTGCTCGCAACAGTAGTTTTGTTATGGAGCTGCGGTTCTTCCGAAAAGGGAGAGCTTGTTGGAGTTCAAAACCGTCCTGTTTTTGAGGATATAGACCTCAAGGGTATGGTGTTCATCAATCAGGGCAATTTCAGCATGGGCGCAGGTACACAGAATGCCACATACGGTACTCCGTCGCAACCACGTACAATGCAGGTTGGCTCTTATTTTATGGATGAAACCGAAATTACAAATAATGAGTATCGCCAGTTTGTGAACTGGGTGATTGATTCGGTTGCCCGCCGTATGCTTGGCGAGGCCGGTATCGACGGTTATCTCATTGAAGAGGATGAGTACGGTGAACCGCTGGAACCCGCTATTCTCAATAAGAAACAGAAAATTTATTGGGACGAGCAGGAAACCCGTGAGGCTCTCGAGGATCTTTATCTGCCCGAGAAGGATCGCTTCTATCGTCGTCGTACCATTGATCCTGCCAAACTCAACTATGAGTACTATTGGATCGATTACGGCGCATACACCAAGGAAGGTGGCAAAGTGGTCTATCAGGGCGCTTCACAGAAGGAATCGAATACCGCAGTGAAAGATGAATACAAAGGTACCATGTTCGCTCCGCGTCCGAAGGGATTGAACAATCGCTCTTCATTTATCAAACGTGAGGTCGTTAATGTCTACCCCGACACTCTTTGCTGGGTTCACGACTATACATATAGTATGAATGAGGATTTCACTCGCCAGTATTTCACATCGCCGGCATACGACAACTATCCTGTTGTCGGTATAAGCTGGGTTCAGGCAAAGGCATTCTGCGTGTGGCGCTCGAATTTCCTCAACCGTTATCTCGAGTCAATAGATTATACTCAGATGAACGACTTCCGTCTGCCTACCGAGGCTGAGTGGGAATATGCCGCTCGCGGTGGTATCGCTGGAGAGAGCTATCCTTGGGGAGGTCCTTATGTGAGAAATCCGAATGGCTGCTTCCTTGCGAACTATGAACCTCTCAAGGGCGCATACGACGATGATGGTGGAGTTAAAACATTGATGGTTGGTCACTATGCTCCCAATGACTATGGTCTGTATGACATGTCGGGAAATGTTTCCGAATGGTGCTTGGATGCATATGACAAATCCACCTATGTCATGGCAAACGCTCTTTCGCCCTACTATAATTATAATGCAAAGGACGATGATTCGCCTGCTATGAAGCAGAAGGTGATTCGTGGCGGTTCATGGAAGGATCAGAAGTATTTCATTCAGGTCCAGACCCGCTCATATGAGTATCAGGATACTGCCAAGTCGTACATTGGCTTCCGCTGCGTACAGCCTTACCTGGGCCGTGTAAAGGGTGACAACCTCAAGTCCGCATCCAATGTGGCCAAGTAAGCCCTCTGCTGACGGAGAAAACATCTTATAGAATATAATACATTAAAATAAGTAAACATAACATTTAAAATCCTAAGTTATGAGTAAAATTGACAACCTTGTTCGGAGTAAAGGTTACAAGAACTTCATGAGTAAACTGTATGGATGGGGCGCATCGGCCGTTATTATCGGTGCTCTGTTCAAAATCAACCACTGGCCGGGTGCTGTTCCTATGCTGATTCTCGGTATGGGTACTGAGTCCCTTATCTTCTTCCTCTCTGCTTTCGAACCTTTACATATAGAGTGGGATTGGAGTTTGGTCTATCCAGAACTTGCAGGTATGAAGGGCGACGACGTGAACATTGGTGAAGAACTGACTTCTGAATCTGTCACCGAGGAACTCGACAAAATGCTTGCCGACGCCAAAATCGGACCCGATTTGGTTCAGCGTCTCGGTCAGGGAATGGAAAATCTTGCCAATTCTGCCAACTCGCTTAACAACATGACTACAGCTGTTGCCGCCACCGACAAGTTTGTCACCAATATGGATGTTGCAGCCGAGGCTGTGAATGACCTTTCTGCAGCATATAAACGTACAACAGATTCTATCAACCACGATTTTGAACTCTCTTCATCTTATTCTGAGAGTCTTAAGGGTGCTACCGCCGCAGTCAACAGCCTTTCCAGTATTTATCAGGAAACAGCTCAGACACTGCGCACTGGCGACACCTCCTATGTCGACGAACTCAAGAAAATGGCTTCTAGCCTGTCTTCTATCAATGCCATGTACGAAATTCAGATGCAGAACTCCACTTCTCAGCTCGAGGCTACCAAAGAGGTTCAGGAGAAAATGCAAAGCATGGTTGCCAACTTCGCAGAGTCTGCGGAAGGCGTGCTGAAATACAAAGAACAGGTTGACGCTCTTACCCGTAAGGTGGCCGAGCTCAACAATGTTTATGGTAACATGCTCGCTGCAATGCAGACCCGCATTTGAAAGTAATGGCACGCAGACCATTGGTCTCGCGGCTTAGTGTAATTCATTGATGGTAGAATTAATAACAATAGGATAGAATATGGGTGCAACAAACTGCCCGGAAACCCCGAGGCAAAAGATGATTGCAATGATGTACCTCGTGTACACCGCCCTTCTGGCACTAAACGTCTCTGTTGAGATTCTCAACGGTTTCGTGACGGTGGGCGATGCTATGGATAAGTCCAACACAAATATTGAGGCACAGCTTAAAGAAGCATACGACATGTTCGACCAGGCGCTGCAGGCTGACTCGGTGAAAACTATAGTCTATTTCGATGCAGCAATGAAAATCAAGAACTATACCGACTCGGTAAAGAACTTGATCGACAACTCAAGATATGAATTTCTCTGTCTCCTTCAGCCTAAGGCCAAACTGAAAGGCCATAATGGTGAGAAAGACCGTACTATAGAATTACGAAACGGCGACAAGAACCTTTTAGAGAATGCCAAAGAGGCCCTTGAAGTAGGCGGCCTTGAGGTTATTGACAAGAAGGATGGTAACGACGTTGGTACTCGTTATTTCTATGGCAAGGGTGACAACCCCAATGGTAAGGCGATAGATATCAAGAATGCCATAATCGCTTACAAGGAGAAAGTCAATAACATTTTTCAGGATACCAATATTACTCACGACACAATAGAAGTCAATTTTGGTATGAATGTAGAGGGTGAATTCTGGAGTTCGCACGAGAAAAAGAACCTCACATGGGAGGAGTATAATTTCCGTGACGCTATCGCAATAGCCGATATGGTATGTCTGTCTCGTATGAAATCTGAGTTGATGAATGCCGAGTATGACGCTATTAAGAAGCTTTTCGGTTTGATTGGCAAGGAAGACTTCAAGTTTGACCAGGTCGCTGCCATTTGCCGTCCCACATCAAGCTATGTTGTCTTGGGTGGCAAGTACGAGATGAAGGTCAACGTTGGAGCTTATGACTCGAAACGTGAGTTCCGCGCTGTTATCAATGGCACCGAATACAAGAGTGGTACCGATGGCTCAATTATATACACAGCAGGTGCCGGTGCTCCTGGCGAGCGCAAGGTTCACGGTGTCGTCTATATGATGAAAGACGGCAAAGAGGAACAATATCCGTTCGACGAGAGTTATTTCGTAGCCGCTCCTGTTGCTGTTACCGAGCTTGTAAAGATGAACGTTGTTTATGCCGGTATTGACAATCCTGTCTCAATAGGTGTTCCCGGTGTGGCTTCAAAGGATGTGACACCTTCCATCACCACAGGCAATGCTACAATTGTCAAGGACGCTGGTGACGGCAACTATATTATCAAACCTACTAAGATTGGCAAGATGACATTGAATGTCACAGCTAAAATAGAAGGTCAAACCAAAAATATGGGTTCTAAAGAGATACGTATCAAACGTATTCCTAAACCGTCATTGCGAATGGGTAGCTTCAAGAGCGGTGACCAGGCTTCGAAGACTGAAATTACCGCCAACCCAGTGCTGCGCGCTTCGATGGAGGATTTCGATTTCCAGATTCCTGCTCTTAAGATCAGTTCCTTCACATTCAACGTACAGGGTTCTGGCGCTCTTGACCTCAATGGAACGGGCAACCGTCTCACTCCGGAGATGATCAGCCGTATAAACAATGCCAAACGTGGTCAGAAGATTTATATCACCGATGTTACGGTGAAGACTCCTGATGGCGTTTCCCATTCGCTCGACTGCACTCTACGATTGAAATAAACTATTAATATCAAATACAATGAAGAAAATATTGTTTTGTTTAGGTCTCTTCCTGTTCGTGGCCGGTGGTTTCACAGCCAATGCACAGAGCATTATCGACGCTGAAGAGGATCATAATTTTAACGACTTCTACAAACGTGATCAGGTTAAAGGGCGCGACGCTATGCCGTATGCCTACCTGCGCGAGTCTGATGTCGTATGGGAGCATGCTGTGTGGAGAACTATAGATTTTCGTGAGAAATTCAACCAGTTCTTCTATTTCCCGACGGATCCGAAGCAAAACACACAGGGCCGTGTAAGCCTTACCACAGCTATTATGGACGCTTTGAAAAACGGCGACATAGAGGTTTTCAAGGAGGATGACTTGACAACTCCTTTCACATATGAGGAGATGATGAGCCAATTGACCCGCAGCTATTCGTTCCATATCGCCGAGTACGATGAATGGGGCGACGAAACAGAGGGCCGCGACACCATGATTACCGAGGAGTTCAAACCTGAAGAGGTCTACTCCGCTCGTATCAAGGAGTATTGGTATATAGATAAACAGGACACCCGTCAGAAGGTTCGCATAACTGGTCTCACCCTTGTATATAACTACTGCAAGGATCGTGATGGCGAGCGTGTATGCGACAATGTTGAGATGTTCTGGGTTCCTATGGACGATATCCGTGTTCGCAATGCTTTGGTCAAAGTGTTGGCTTACGACGAGCGCAACTCACATGCGGAACGCTCGTATGACGATATTTTCATCGAGCGCTTTTTCGACAGTTTCTGCTATCGCGAGTCGAATGTTATGAACCGTCCAATCTCCGCATATCTCACCGGTACTGATGCTATTCTCGAGTCACAGGCTATTGAAAACGAGATATGGGATATCGAGTCCGATATGTGGGAGTACTAATCTAATGATTATTGAATGATGAGAGTTAGGAGTTTGAACAACTCTTAACTCTCTTTTTTATTATGTATGAAGGACTTCTTTAGTAAATATATCATACTTTGCGCGCTGTTGTGCATCTCGGGGATGTCGCTCTGCCAGACCATAGAAGGAGAGGTGGGCCATTTCTATGAGAGACACACCACTAAGGAGCGAGAGGGCTTCACCTTGCCTTTTGTCAGGGAGAGCGATGTAGTGTGGGAGCAGACTGTGTGGCGCACAATAGATATTAGAGAGAAGTTCAATCATTTCTTTTATTATCCAATAGAGCACAAAGGTGTAGAAGGACGGAAGAATTTCGCCTATGTGGTTTGGGATGCTGTGGTTTCTGGTGAGATACCTATATATGGCGATGATGAGATGAAAGTGCCATTGGATAACGCTATGTTCGTCAACCAGTTCACCAAGCCTGACACTATTATTCTTGAGATTGTTGACGATGATGAGAACTATGAATACAAGACGGTTCTTGTGCCTAAGGAGTTCAACTCCGAGGAGATGCTTCAGATACGACTCAAGGAGTCTTGGTATATAGACAAGCAGGTGACGGAGCAGAATGTGCGTATCGTCGGACTTTGTCTTACCAAGGAGCTATATAAAGAGCATGACGGTGACCTCGATTACATAGGTACCGCCGAGATGTTCTGGATTCCGATGCTGTCGCCAACAGTGCGTCGGTTGATGGCTCGCAACGAGGCCACATGGCAGCAGAATATTGCTGACCAGCCGTCGTGGGAGTCCATTTTTCTCAACCGCATGTTCAATAGTTTTGTCACAAGGATATCGAATGTGTACAATAGAACAATATTCGATTATCTTACTGGTCCCGAGGCGATATGGGAGTCGGAAAGGATAGAATCCGAGTTGCTCAATATCAGTCAGGACATGTGGGAATACTGATCAGTGTATCACAGGTTCTCCTTCGAGTTGGCAGCGTATCTCCTCCATTTTTCGAGCACTGACGACATGTCGTCGGGCAGGGGAGATTCAAAATGCATGACCTTATGCGTTGTGGGATGTTCGAAACCAAGCACCAGTGCGTGCAGGGCTTGACGGGGAAGCATCTGGAAGCAGTTGGTTACAAATTGTTTGTATTTTGAAAAGGTTGTTCCTTTAAGTATCTGGTCACCTCCGTACACCGCGTCGTTGAAGAGAGGGTGGCCTATGTGTTTCATGTGGGCCCTGATCTGATGCGTGCGTCCGGTTTCCAACACACATTCAATAAGGGTTACATATCCGAAACGTTCCAGCACTTGCCAATGGGTTACCGCATGTTTCCCTACTTCTGGGTCCTCATAAACAGCCATTATTCGTCGGTCTTTTGTCGAGCGTGCGAGATTGCCGTCGATTGTGCCGCTGTTGTCGGCAAAGTCGCCCCATACCAGAGCGTTGTATTTTCGTTCTATAGTGTGGTCGAAGAATTGTTTCGCCAGGACTATCTGAGCGTTCTCGTTCTTGGCAATAAGCAGCAGACCTGAGGTGTCTTTGTCTATGCGATGTACGAGGTAAGGTATCACAGGATTCCCCTCATTGTCTTTCTTGCCGTCATAATAGTATGCAAGCGCGTTGAGCAGTGTGCCTGTAAAATTGGCGTATCCGGGATGAACAACCATTCCCGCCTGTTTGTCGACCACCAGCACATCGTCATCTTCGTATACTATAGTGAATGGGATGTTTTCTGGGATTATCTCGATGTCGCGTGGCGGTGTGGGCAGCAGTATGGTTATTACATCGAGCGGTTTAATTTTGTAGTTCGATTTGGCTGGTTTGTCGTTGACTAAAATACAAGATGCTTTGGCTGCCGCTTGTATTTTTGTTCTCGACACACCTTCAATACGCATCTGCAGATATTTGTCCATGCGCATCGATTCCTGTCCCCGGTCTACAGTGAAACGATAGTTCTCGTATAGTTCAAGTTCTTGTCCTTCTTCGCTGTCCATGGTGTTGTTGATTCTATCGTTTGATGATTAGTTTTTGTATCGACTGTTGCCCTGTCGCGGTGTTGTTGATTCGTAGGATATAAATGCCGTTGGGTATGGTGCCCAAATCGAGCGATTCAGAATAGTGCGTGTCGATGAGGCTTACACCTTTAAGGTCGGTTAATGTAACGCGTAAAAGACTCTTGTCGGCTTCGTCGCAGAGTATGTTGACTCTGTTGGTGGCGGGATTTGGATATGCCACTGCTTTGAGAACTGACAGTGTTGGTCCGTTCAATCCGACAACGGCGTTAGCGCCGAAAACGGGTCGCATCATTACAGAGCCCTTCAGTATGCTCTGCATCCAGTCACCTGAGGTGCGATAATATGTGTATCTGCGGGCGTCTGTTGAGCGGTCGAAACCAAGATTGATGAAATCGTTCGAGTACTGTTCGAATCCTATAAACACGGAGTCGTCCACCACAACAGGTGTCGAAAGTGGGTAGCGGTGGTATTGGTTCATCCCGTCAAAAGAGGGCGTCATTTTTACAGCATCCTTGTAAATCAATGTGGATGGTAGTCCGTTTTGGCAGCTCCACACACAGATGCTGAATTGAATACCGCCGTTTTCGTTATTCCGGGTGCGGTTGAAGTAAAGGTCCATAGCGGTAAGTGTGTCGCTGACACTCATGCTGTAAAGGCATGCCAGCCACACCTTGCTTCCAGGAGCTGTAAGACCATAGCCGTTCTCGGGCACTCCGTCATCGTAGGCATAGTAGTTATCAAAAACCTGCGTATACCTCACCGTGTCGTTGCCGCTGCGGTTGTCACCCCCGACACCCTCTCTTACAACATGGGTTATTGTAAAAGATGTCGACTCGCCATTGACGGGGAAAGTGAAGTTTACAGGAGGGTTGCAGTGAAGACTGCTGGTCTGATAGGTTCCTTTAGGGAAAAAGGCTAGGATGTTCTCGTAGCCACCATCGTAGGATGACAACTGTTGTCCGTCGGACGAGTGAATCGTATAGCTGTATGTCGAGGCCAATGTTTGGTTGTAGCGGTTGACAATCTTCATCTCCACGTTTTGAGCCATGTCAGTCGAGGCGAACTGCTTGGCGGGCATTGCTGTATAGCGTTGCAGCATGGATGGAGCCTTCTCGACAAAGGCAATGTCTCGGAAACAACTGTCCGCAGCGGTGCGGTTGGTGTTAATGTAGACATAGTCGATGTTCCATTGGTCACAGTTGCCTGCAATTCCTGTTTTGGGGTTTGGGTCTAGACTGGCGTAGTTGTGGAATCTGAATTGAAATTTTTTGTTGAAATACCGTTGGTCGTCAATTTTGACATAGGCAAATTTCCAGGGCCAATGACTTCTGATGCCGGCGGTGTCGGCGTCAGTGCCGGCAACACCCCATACCTTTATCCATTGCTCCTCGTTGGCGTCGTAGAACTCGAGGAAAAGAGAGTCTTCTGTTGATGGTGCGTCGCCCACAAGTTCCCAAGGATTGCCATACCATCCTCCAGGGATGTAGAAGAAACTGATGCTTACAGAGTCGGAGGGTTGCAGTCTTCGTTGATAGGTTCCAGTAAGTGAGTCGAGTCGTATGATTTGTGAGGTCAGAGTGTCGGCGGCAAAGAGATTTGTCGAGGCATGTGGATAAAGGTTGCCATTGGCGTCAAGGGCATCGAGAGTCGCCATGCCTACTGTCGGGGCCTCGGGAGCATAGTCTTTGTTGACAAAAGCCTGTGATGGAAGCCATAGTTTGGAGGAGGGCATTCCTTCGTAGTCTGCGAAGTCGTCGAAGAACGGCAGCTCGAGAACAAGAGTGTCATTACTTTTTGATGCGTTGTTAGAAGGCATTGAGGAAAGGGGAGCGACAAGTTCCTGTCCGACGACAGTGCTTCCTATCATCACAAACAGGATGATGGGAATAAAAGAGGAGATATGAAAGAGAGTGGAACGCATCCTTGATTGTTTTTGTAAGTGTAAATGAAATAAAGGCCGAGTCGGAACAATCCGTAATACTATTGTCTTTAACCTATACAATTAAAATTCGTCGAGGCCGGTTAATCCATAAGGATCAGAGCGTGTTGGGATGTCGTCGTATGGCTCGTAAAGGGCTCTTATAGAGTCTTCCATCTGTTTTTGTTTCATCCGCTCCAGCTCTTCCATTGCCACGACAGATTTGTCGCAGTACCAAAGCTCTACCGTGCTGCCGAATTCGGCTCCGGTACGGCCAGTATATTCAGGTAGTTGTTTGTATACAATGGCTAGGCTCATGTCGGTGATGCCGTCATAGTGTTCCGCTCCGACATTGAGTGAGGCTGACAGGATGCTGCTGCGCGCCTTTGTGGGCGACATGCCGACGAGATAGGGGACAATGCTTTGCGTTGTGCCGCTGCCGCGACCCACAACGAGGTCGACCATTGCGCCTTTTTCGAGACGGCGACCTTCGTTCACGGTGCGTCCTTTGTATTTTTGTTCAAGTACTACATGGTGAGGGTCGTCGACAAAAACCAGCCGTCCTCCGTGCAGACCTACATTCTCGAGTTGCGAGATGGCATGTCTGACGCTGAGGGAACGCAAGTCTGGCACTATGGCGTTGTCAGGAACGAAAGATGTGACAGTGAGGTATATTTTACGTCCTGTTTTAATCAAAGAACCCGAGTCGGGGTCTTGTCGCAGGATGTAGCCGCCGCGCTGCCCTTGTTGGTATATGGAGTCAATAACCACATATTGCAGATTCAGTCCGTCGCTGTTGTCGAGTTCATCAAGATACATGCCCACGACGTAAGGCGTTTTATATTCTTGACCTACGCGGCCGTAGTGTTTAAGGACGATAAAGACAATGATGACAATAAACAAAGATGCTGCAATGGCGATAAGGGCATGCAGAATCCAAGGGTGTTCTTTAAGAAATGGTTTGCGCGACATGGTTATAATTGAATTGTGCTTTTATGGAATACGGTTTCTATAATGAGGTTATACTATTTTCCCGATAAGAGTTGCCGCTGTGCAGCGTGTTACTGTAACGGTCACGTATTGTCCAGGGCAGGCGTTTTCGCGGTCGAATACAATGACTTTGTTTTGGCTGTTGCGGCCAAATAGTTGTTTGTCGGAACGATGTGATACGCCCTCTACCAGTACCTCATAGGTTTTTCCTATTTCTTTCTGGTTGTTTTCCAGCGCTATCTGCCCTTGCAGCGCTATTATCTCCTCAAGGCGCCGTGTTTTCGTTTCGTCGGGAACATCGTCTTTGAGATGCTTTTCGGCGTAAGTGTTGGGACGCATCGAGAACTTGAACATATAGGCGTAGTCGTATCTTACTTGACGGAACATGTCGAGAGTCGCTTGATGGTCCTCTTCGGTCTCAGAGCAGAAACCTGCGATAACATCAGTTGTTATGCTGCATGTGGGCAGTATGCGGTGTATGGCCTCGATGCGGCCGAGGTACCATTCCGGAGTGTAGTGGCGGTTCATCAATTTCAGCATGCGTGCGCTACCGGACTGTACTGGTAGGTGGATGCATTTGCAGATGTTGTCGTAGCGTGCCATCACTTGTAGCAGCTCATCGCTGAGGTCTTTGGGATGCGATGTGGCGAAGCGTACACGCAGAAGGGGGCTCACCTCGGCCACCATAGCCATCAGTTCGGGGAATCCGACCTCTCCTGATTCCGAACGCCAATGGTAACTGTTCACATTCTGTCCCAGCAAGGTTACTTCGCGGTAGCCTTTCTCCACCAGTCCTTTCGCTTCGTTGACGATGGTCTGTGGGTCGCGGCTGCGCTCACGGCCTCTGGTATAAGGCACAACACAGTAGGCGCAGTAGTTCTGACAGCCTCGCATGATGCTTATATAAGCCGTTATGCCGTTGGTATCGTAGCGTACAGGCTCTATATCGGCGTAGGTCTCGCTCTCGCTAAGCAGGGTTTCGGCCAAACGTTCGCCTTGTTGTATGCGGGTCAGCATTGCCGGCAGGTTTCGGTAGGCGTCAGGACCTACAACGAAGGCAACGTTCTCCTCTTCCTCCATCAACTGTTTTTGCAGGCGTTCAGCCATACATCCAAGAATTCCGATTTTCACCCATCCGCGTTGTCTTTGCAAAGCGCGAAGTTCGCGAAGACGTTTGCGAATGCGCTGTTCGGCATTGTCGCGAATGGCGCAGGTGTTGATAAGGATATAGTCGGCGTTTTCAATGTTTTTGCTGACGCTATAGCCCTCTTTGGTGAGTATGGCGCTGACAATTTCGCTGTCGGCGAAGTTCATCTGGCATCCGTAGGTTTCTATATAAACGTTGTCTCTCAATGTGTTGGAGGAATAAATATATTATTATTGTAAAATGCAAAGATACACAAAAAAATAGATAATGACAGGGGTTAAAAAAAGCCCGCTGATATCAGCGGGCTTCTGTCCTTTGTTTGACCATTTGATTATTCTTCACGTGTGAATACCAACGTAAGGTTTACTGGGATGCCGCTATCGGCGAATTCCATCGGCAGGACAAAGGTAATAGCGTCTGCGGTGTCGTCATAGGTAAACTGAAGCTGGGCAGAAACGGTGTCGTTCTCATCTTCGGCAACGCCATCGAGATATCCAGTATGAGTTGCGCCATCGTAACTGTAAGTGTAGGAGACGCCGTAAATCTGTTGCAGTCCGTTCTCGTCTCCGCCATAAGCCTCAATGTTTGACGGGAAAGAGAAGTGGGCATAGGTTCCGTCGAAGTTCAGACCGAAAGTAAGGGTGTCGTCTTCGAACTCTCCGACACAGTTGAGGTCGGAACCAAACAGATTGGAGAGGAATTCAGAGTAGGTTACACTGTAGCTCCAATTGGTATTGTGCAAGTCGGATGTGGACTTGACTCTGACGTTGGTGGCGTCATTGTTGGAGTTCTCTGATACAAGGTTCTCTTCTTTTTGGCAAGCTGCCATGCAGAGCACGAGGGCGGCTGCTGCAATCACAAAAATGTTTCTCTTCATAAAAAAGTTGTGTTGTAATTATTAATAATGTGTTTTGGATATTGTTTTCAAAAGTATCTACAATAAATACGTAAAAACTATTCAAAAAACTACAAGAGGTTCGTTTTTTTTATTTGTCGGTGGTGACGGCGTCAAATTGCAGCTGATAGACAAGGTCGCCATAGTTAGAGTCTGTCTCGGCATGTGAGATGATCATGGTGCTGGGGGAAATCCAGTTTACATTCCAGCAATCACCATTGGGCATAAGCTCTGTACAGAGAACACCATCTTCGGAAAGTGTCCATGTGCTGTTTTGTGAAGCCTCCGAACCATCTATTCCATTTATGGTAAGCGTCACAGTGCCGTTGCTGTAGAATGTGTAGTACATGGATCCGCCTGAATTCTCTGGGACATACAGATCACTGCTTTGTACGGTTCCGTTGGCATCCATCTGCGTCACCACCATGCAGCTGAAGTGCCATGAGCCGATAATATAGCCAGATGTATTTGTGGCGGGTGTTGTGGCGTAGGCGACGCCGTTCCAGGTTCCCGTGTTGCCGTCATAGGTGACACGTACGGTGAGACCTTCTTTCTCCATCTCTTTCATCCATGCCTTTATTTCGTTGCGGTTGGTGGTGCTGATGGTCCTCGACTCTTTTGAGGCTTTTTTATTGACGTCATGATGTGAGCTTGGGCTTATGTTGTAGAATAAAACCTCGTTGCCGTTTCTTGTCAGTTCGCAGAACTGTTCCAACAGGGCATCCCATTCCGCCTCCGTCTCCAAAGTGGAGCGGTTTTCGTTGCTGTTCACGGAATAGACAATATCTCTTTCGATATTGACGATATTATTGTTATTATTATTGTTGTTGTTATTGTTATCAGTTTGGTTTTGTTCCTCGCAGCCGGCAAAAACGAGTGTCACCGCCAGAACAATGGGCTTTAAAAGGTTCAGAGTTTTCAAGGCGTTTTAAGTTTTATGTTATTACTTGTTTGTTTTGTTTTTCATTTTATCCAATTGGTAATCGATCAGGGCATCGTACTGCGTCTCGTTGTCGATACGATAGAATCCTACTGTGTGGCGTGAATGAGAGACAACCACGCGTTGCACAGGTTTGCCGTTCCAGCGTGTTCTTCTGGAGGGTTGGTTAATTGTACCCAACCAACTGTCGACACCTTCTCCAGTATCAACTCCGAGTTCTTTCAACAATTGTCTCCAAGCCGCATTGTTGTCGGCTACCACCAGTACTACGTCAACACGGACACTGTCGTTGAGTTTGAATCCGCTGACTTGAGCCACTGTAAGGTCATTCCTCGAGGCATATTGTTTGTACAGCTCGCCCTGCGACATTGCCGCCAATGGCATTAGCAGCATGAGTATAAATAATAGTCGTCTCATATTTCCATCAACATTTCGGAGGCCAACGAAACCCATTGGGCATCGGTTGTGCCTACGCGGTTGCAATAAATGTTCTCAAAATCTCCAGGCTGTTGATACACGGTTTTGAGTAGCGGCAATGATATTGCCACTGCTACCACAGACGCCAGTACGACGCCTTTTATGCGACGTTGTTTCTGACGCCATTCCGGGTACTCCGCCGCAAGCCGTTGGCCATAACCCTCGGCTTCGGCCCTTTGCCATAACTCATCAAATTCGTTTTCTGTCATTTTTCCATCAGTTTTCTTAGTTTTTCTTTTATTCTTACAAGTCTAACGCTCACATTCTTTTCGGTCATTCCTAAATGAGCTCCTATTTCCTCGTAACTGTAGCCTTCTAATTGCATAGTAACAATTGATCGGTCGGGTTCTTCAAGCATTGCTATTCTCTCTCGCAGTTCCTGCACCATGCTGTGGTCGTCAGATGCCATTTCGTAGTTTTCTGGCATCGGTTCGCTTGTTTGTGTGCGTCTCAAATCGTCGATAACCGCATTGCGAGCAATCTTCCATACCAGTGCTGCCTGTTGTGGCCTTTGCGAAAGTGACAGCAGTCGCTCCCGGTTGCGCCATAATGCCACCGAGGCCTCCTGTAGGAGGTCTTCCACCGTAGTGCCTCGCTGGCAGTAGTGCCGACACAGCGTGAACAGAAGTCCCCGGTAGCGGTGCAGCAGTTTGTCGAATGTATTCAGATGCATCACAACAATAATAACGTAAAAAGAGAGCCAAAAACTACATTGCCGTAAAAAAAAACTGTTCTATTGGTCATTTTGCGGGCTGTAACATTCTGACGGGCGAGTTATTTTGTGTCTACACCATTTTTTTGTATATTTGCACTACTCTACAATGAAATATTGATCATTGTAAATTATTAATTATTAAACATCTATAGTGATGAGAAAAATAGTATTGTTATTTCTTATTGTTGCCATCGGTATTAACGCGTCGGCACAAAACAAAAAAACCGTCCATAAGGTGGAAAAAGTCTCCATTCCTGGCAATTTTATGGTTGTTAAGGATTTAGACGGCACATACGACTATTATTATTATGAGGACGAAGCGGGCAACTATGTGAAACATGGCAATTTCAGCATCAAAGGATCCGCTACCTACGAGGAAAAACTATGGAGAGAGACAAACATCTTCAAGGAATCCTATAGTGCCACCGGCAAATACGTTGACGGCTGGCTTGATGGAACTGTAACGATAAAACATAGATTTTCGCGGAACAGCGACCAATTTCAAGAATGGACCCTCACTGCTCGCTTCAAGAACGGCCTGCCCAACGGTGAATGGAAAACAGTGTACAAGGATGTAGGTACAAACAACACCTACGCCATATGCCACTTCAACGATGGTATGTTGGTCGGCAAGGTTGACCTCAACTGGTATGGCGGCAACAATGGCGATTTTACCGATTCGCATGTCAAGTCTATGACCGGCGAACTGGATTCTAATGGTAACTATCATGGGAAATGGGTGTTGACAAGAACCAACGGGGACACCTATGAGTTCGAGTTCGAGCATGGTGCGATGTACAAGTACCTTATCAGAAACAAAAACGGTGAGGTAACAAACAAAGATGCACAGGATCCTCTCCTGATACAAAAAGCCAGGGAGGCGGCTGTACGATATGGCAACGGAGAGGTTACAGCCGAGGAACTAAATAAGGAGGGTTACAAGACTTCATTAAGCAACGAATACAGCAACTATATTGACGCCGATGTTGTGCTTGATTTTGTCAGAAGCAAAAAAATATTCATCGAGTCTCTGTTCGGTGGACAAAAGAAGCTTCCTGACGACTATCAGTACTACTTCTATTCTGTTCCCTCTTACCTGCAAATCACATACGTGCCGCCGGTGCCGGATTATATGATGGATTATTTCCTGTCGCAATGGGAACGTCAGGCGGAAGGATACAAAAACCAGGGCAGCTGCGAAGCCAGAAGGGGTATTAACCTTAAAGAAACCCTGTCGGCATACGATGTGTTCTCAGACAATAACAACAGGGAGGAGAAGGTTTTGTATAACAGAGTGTGGACAAAGAATATCGATACCCTGATATACATCAATTACGCCCATGGAAGCTGGAAAATAAACAACAAGGGAGTGTATGAGTACACCTCTGGAGACAGGGTTGAGATAATCCCGGCCAAAGAGAATGAATCTATGAAGATACTTCGTCTGACAGAGCAGCAAAGGGACACGATGAATGCCATGTCGGAGAAAATTCAGAATTCAGCGCTGCAATACATAGTGAAAACCCATGCGCCAAAATATCACAGGGTAATCTTTGACACCGAAAGCCGTTTGAACGGAATCGGGCAGAGGCATTTCATCGGATACTACAAAAAAGATGGCGTGGGCGAGTTTGCCGAATCGTTCACTCTTGTGTTCCACAATAAAAGTGCTGAAATTAAGGATATAGAGAAGATAAACACAGTTTGGGACACTATTGAGCAACTCATCACCACCCTTGATTTCTCGGAGAGACAGCTGAAAAAAATCGATGAGGGAGTCTATGACATATATAAGCGAAACAACAGCGGCGATTATCTTACCGACGACCCAGACAAATGCAGGGATAACATAAACTGGCGTCAGAAAATAGAGTTGAACTACCAGTATTTTTCGAGTCAGAAACACACCATCAGGCAGGAACTGAATCCTCGCATAGAGAACAAGATGTCGGGGAGGATTGAGTATACTGAACTCCAGAGCGTATATAAGTCATTCTATAACGCTATAGACTTCAATATTTACGACAAGACAGCAAAGACGGACAATGAGCGTTTGGGGAAAAGTTACCAAACCATGCTACAGTTCGACACTATGGCAACTCTTTATGAGACTTATTACAGTCTTGTCAATACAATAGACCTGAGTTTGGAGGATTCCAAACATATAAAAAGGGCATTCCAAGAATATAAAGCCAGCATACAGTTGCCCACTGACACAGAGTCGTTGCCAGCCCTACGCGCCGTCGTTCGTGAAGTGGAGGCTATACAGAAGCACATCAGCATCTCCGACCTAAAAGCGCTGAACAAAGCAATAAGATCTACCAAAGACCCGTCTGAAAAAATCAAGTTGCTGAAAGAGTAATATTCTTGCCCTCGGTCTTAGAACGCCACCTCTTACCTAAAGGGGATATAAAAAAGGCAACTAACATCGGTTAGTTGCCTTTTGTTGTCCTACCAGGATTCGAACCTAGACAAGCAGAACCAAAATCTGATGTGCTACCATTACACCATAGGACAATTTTATTGTGATTATTGAACTTCTAAATTCAACTTTCAACAATAAAAACTCTCTCTGAAAGCGGGTGCAAAAGTACTACTTTTTTGGAGTGTGAGCAAATTTTTTTGAACCGCTGTTGCTTTGTTGAGGTGTAATGTGTTGATGTTGCTGTATTTGAATAGCGTCAATTTCCTTTGAACGGAAGCTTGATGGAGGGGAGTTCGATGGTGCGGAACGATGAGAATAATCCGGATTTGGTGTCGTCCTGTTTGCCGAAAATGTCGACAATAAGGTCTTTGTATTTTGCCTGAAGCAGGTTGCGGCGCAGTTTCAGAGTGGGGGAGAGAAGTCCGTTCACAGTGGTCCACTCTTCGCTTACGAGTTTGAATTTCTTGATTTGCTCGTGCGGGGCGAAGTCTTTGTTGTACAG
>JAEEGL010974365.1_pt1 | contig 33270 bp, 15 predicted proteins | sample 9134231 | NCBI WGS metagenome assembly JAEEGL01 (sample SAMN16246548, study PRJNA631951) | gut metagenome | biome: gut microbiome; feature: rumen; material: fiber-attached | host: Bos | place: Iran: Karaj | collected 2018-10 | reverse complement strand
GGTAGCCGAGCAGAATGTCGGGACGGAATCCGAACCTCTGCATATACCTTGCCGTGAACAGCAACGGAGCCACGCCGACACCGCCACCAACTAACAGCACCCTGCCCGACAGCGGCAACGCAAAAGTATTGCCAAGCGGGAAAACAACGCTTATCATATCGCCCAGCCTAGCATTGGCAAGGTTACCAGTACCTTCGCCGGCGACCTTCACCAACAGCTTGATGGTCTGCTTGTCGTAATCGACATCGTGGATGCTTATTGGACGGCGAAGGAAAGTTCCTACCGAGTTGTCAATCTTGACTTCGGCGAACTGTGCCGGCATTATCACTGGCAGTGCGTCCTCGCTCTGCAAGGTGAGCATAAAGAACGAGCCTCCGATTTTTTCGTTTCCTACAACGCGCAAATCTCTGATTACCTTGTTGCTCATATATTATTCTCCTTTGTTTTCTGTTTTTTTACTAGGTCTTCTGTGACGATGCGGCTTGCGCGACTTTGCCTCGCCAGCAACACCATCAGCATTTTTTGACACCACTTTCTTTCGTCCCGGAAATTTTCGTCCGCCTCGATGCGAACCACCATGTCTGCGTCTCGAAGACTTTTTTCCTGGTTTATATTCGGGAGCTTCGCCAAAACCATCGGGCAAAGGCGACTTATCTACCACACGCTCAAGCAGTTTCTCTATCCTGCCGAAATGTTCAATTTCGTCCTCACCGATAAAACTTACAGCCATGCCGTCCTTTCCTGCGCGGGCAGTTCGTCCGATGCGGTGAACATAATCCTCTGCCTTGTGCGGAATGTCGTAATTCATAATCAAGTTGACATTGTCGATGTCGATGCCACGCGATAGCAGATTGGTCGTGACGATTATGCTAGTCTTTCCGCTTTTGAAGTCGAGAACTGCATTTTCGCGCTCTTCCTGCGTAAAGTTCGAATTTATCGGGCGGTTTGGAATGCCGTTCATCCGCAGAAAAGACGAAATCTCCCCCACCCGCTGCTTTTTACCGACAAAAATTATGACTTTCTCGCCCTTGTGCTGCTCCAAAGTATGAAGCAGAAGCTTCATCTTGTCCTTTTCGTATACCATGTAAACCTTCTGGTCGATTTCGGCAGCTGGCTTCGAGAAATTAAGGTCCACGAACTTGGGTTCTATAAGAATCTGCTCGGCAAGCTTCTTGATTTGAGCCGGCATTGTTGCGCTGAACATCAGCGACTGGCGTTTCTTTGGCATCTGGGCGACAATCTTCATAATATCGGGATAGAAGCCCATGTCGAGCATTTCGTCGGCCTCGTCGAGGACAAGGAAATCGAGTGTTGAAAAGTCGGCATAACCAAGGTTAAGGTGCGAAATCAAGCGTCCGGGAGTTGCAACAACGATGTCAACGCCATTGACGAGTGCATTTTTCTGGTCGCCGAAGCCCTGCTGGTCGTTTCCTCCGTATATTGCTATTGACGACTGGTTTGAAAAATATGCCAGACCTTCGATTTGTTCCTCTATCTGCAGGCAAAGTTCGCGTGTAGGTGCAATTATCAGCGCCCGAATGCCATTTTTGGGGAAACGAAGCATCCGTTCCATAATCGGCAAAAGGAAGGCTACGGTCTTTCCAGAGCCAGTCTGCGAACAGGCCATAATGTCGTGACCATCAACAACCGGCAGGAAAGTTTCAGCCTGTATGCGTGTCATTTCCTCGAATCCGAAAGATTCTACAGCCTCGTGAAGACAATCGTGCAATGTCAGTTCATCAAATCGCATGGCAATTCAAAATTTACAAATAGCAAAGGTAAGCATATATCACAAGCGACACATACACAAACGGGATATATTTATTAACAAAAAAAATGTAGCGGTGCAACACATTACGCCGCTACAGATTATTGATTTTTCAAAATTATAGTCTTCCTTCAATCACCTTCCAGTCGATGATGTCCCACAATGCTGCAAGATGGTCGGCACGACGGTTCTGGTAGTCGAGATAGTAGGCATGTTCCCAAACATCGAAGGTAAGCAAAGGCTTCAGACCTTTGCGAACGGGATTTTCGGCATTAGGCTCCTGAGTAATGACAAGCTTGCCATCGGCATTCAGCGACAGCCAAACCCAACCCGAACCGAACAAGCCCACGCCCTTCTGAGCAAACTCGGTCTTGAAAGCATCGAACGAACCGAAATCCCTTTCAATCAGCGACAAAAGTTTTCCTTCGGGCTTGTTGTTGTCGCGCTTTGCACCAAACTGCTCGAAATACATGGTGTGGTTGAGCACCTGACCAGCATTGTTGAACATTCCTCCTTCTGCATGCTTCACAACCTCAACCAACGACAAGCCTTCCAAACCGCTACCGAGCAACATCTTGTTCATATTGTCAACGTATGCTTTCAAATGCTTGCCGTGGTGGAACGACAAAGTTTCTGCGCTTATAACACCTTTTAAAGCCGATGCTTCGAACGGCAATGCAGGCATTTCAAAAATTCCGTTTACTGGCATAAATTCTTTCATAAGTCAATCATTTATAATTAATACGACAAATATACAATAATATTCTGGATTGACTATTTACCATATAAAAAAATTGTAGTCTCACAATAAATTGCAAGACTACATAATATCGTTAATTGTAAACTTTTAGCTCAAACAATTATTTATTGCCTATTGCATACCGGTCTTATCGTCTGACCGTACATGCGGTAATAACTTGTCTCGCTGAAGGAATTGTCATCGAGAAGGAATCCCCATGCAAACTGAGTATCGTCTGTATAAACAGAGTTGAGCCAGTAGAAACCGCAAGAACCGCTTTCGTAGATGTTTCCATCGCCACGACCTCCAGATGCAGGAAGGAACATAGTGTTGCCATTAGTTCCAGTAACCAAATAACCGTTAACACCGCTACGTGTTGTCCATGTCATTGTACAATAAGTGACTATTTCGTCAAAGTCTTCTCTAGAAGGCATGCGCCAGCCGTAACCCCAGTTTGCGGCAGCGGCATCGTGAGCCTCATCAAGAGCAGGCAGGCTATCCAACTCAGTGCCGATGCTATAAGTATTCCAATTGTACGAACTCTTAGTAGTGGTTTCGCCCCATGCATAATATTCACCGAATTCTTCTGGCTTGTCGGCTCCCATGTTGCAAACCGACCATAGAGTTCCACTAGGAAGTCCCAAATCGACATACATGTGTCCGCCCATATAAGCCCACAATGTAAACGAAACTATTATAGCGCCGTCATCAACACTAATTGTCCTAGGTTCCGACTCACCTGTAAGCCTTTCGTTTCCGATAACAGCATCGACATATATGCGGAAAGGGATTTCCCTACTCGCATATACAATTTCACTACGTGTGATATCGTAAATATAAGTACCATTGGACTTTTTAATAAATGTACATTGATATTCTGTAGTATCGTACTCGTATTCAACAAGAACTCGAGCCTCAAACTCAGAAACAGAAGCCTTGCTAATCATCTTGTTGCTATTAACAAGCTCTAAATCGATTTGTGCTACAGGATTGAGTTCAATCTCTTCCTTATGACACGATGTAGCAAAGAATGCGAGCAACATTCCTACAATTAAAATTCTTATATTATTTTTCATATTCATAACTTTACTCCTTTACAATTTTTTGTACTACTGGCAATATACCGTCTTCACTATACATTCTTACATAATAAATACCAGAAACAAGTTCATCGATATTAATCTCAGCCTGATATGCATTGACTTCCCTTTGCAGAGCAAGCCGGCCAGCTAGCGAATAGAATTCGACAACTGATATGTAATTCTCAGATGATATGTTGATTATGCTTTTTGCTGGATTAGGACTTATATCACAAGATTTCGGCTCATCGAGTATGCGAAGGTTGAGGTTTACGATTGTATCGCAACCTATTTCGGATGGTCTTACATACGAAAACATTCCACTTGCATAAAACGTATGATTGTCAATTGTCAGGAAACTTGTTGCAGTTGTGTCAACTGATAAATGTGCGGTTCTACTGAATTCGGCAACATAGGTAATGTCGCTCGTTGCGGTAATTGTACGAGGGTTGTCAGTATTGCCATCGTTCCACTCTATAAAGCAATACCTTGAGTTTGGTTCTGCAGTCAAGGTAACCTCCTCGCCCTCGTCGAACGTACCGCCCGCCGACACAGTTCCGTATTCATTGTTGTTTGCCAGCACAGTGATCGTGTATATCGCCTTGAAGCTTGCGACAAAAGTGCTGTCGCCATCGACAACTATCGTCCTTGGGTTGTCGGTATTATCGTCATTCCACGACAGGAAGCGGAAACCTGCATTCGGAATTGCCGTCAAGGTAACCGTGGCACCGACATCGTATGTGCCGTCGCCGGTAACAGAGCCGTTGCTCGAATCTGCCGGAAGCGCAGTGATTGTGCTCTGGTCTCGTTCAAAGATAGCGACATAAGTCCTATTGCCGATAACCCTGATCGAACGCGGGTTGGTGGCAACATCATCGTCCCACGACACAAAGCGGTAGCCATCGTTTGGCGTGGCCGATATTACTGCATAGGTGCCTCCCATATACTGGCCGCCACCGCTGACCGAGCCATACTCGTCGTTGTTTGCCATCACAGTAAACGTATATAGCGGTATTGCCTCGAATATCACATTTAATGTATGGTCGGCATTTACATTGGTAAATGTGTAAACGCCATCCACAAGTTGACTTGTAACATTCTGACCATCAACGATCACACTTGCCAACTGGCTACTATCGGCAGCCGTAATTGTGAAGCTCTGGCTGTCGCCGCAATTCACTTCTGCGTCGCCGTCTTCATCGTTGTGGGTCACGAAGCCGTTACCGCTTACTATTACGGAAATTGTGAATGCATGAATATCGAAGGTCGCTTCAACTGTATGGTTGGCCGTTACGTTTGTGAACGTGTATGAGTTGTTTGCATCAAGCCTTACTGTAGCTCCGTCAACCCTTACCTCCCCTATGTCATAGCAAGCGTCTGGCGAGAAAGTAAACGTCTGGCTTCCGCCCTCGATAACAGAAACATCGCTGCTTGGAGATATTGTTCCATGGCTGGCGCCCAATACCGAAATCGTATATGTTGGTATTGCCTCGAATGTAGCCGCTATGGTATGGTCGCCCGCGACGTTCACGAATGTATATACGCCATCGACAAGCTGTCCTGTGACATTGGACGAACCGTCAACCACTACGCTTACAAGGCGACAGTTTGTGTTTGGGGTAAATGTAAACGACTGGTTGCTGCCTTCTGGCACCGAAACATCGCCGCTGGGACTGACCGTACCGTATTCGTTGGCTGTCGCTGCAATTGTATGAATAGGAATTTCCTCGAATTCCACTGCGATTGTGCGGTCGGTTGTTATATTGTCCAATGTATATACATTGTTGTAGACCTGTGCGGTAACATTGTTTGTACCGTCAATTATCACACTGGCAATACGGTAGCCCGTGTTTGGCAAGAAGGTTAAACGAAGGCTTGCACCATCATCTACTGTTATGGCTCCGCTCGGATCTATAGAACCGTTTTCGCCAGCAGTTGCAGTAACTGTATGCACTGCCTTAAAACTAGCGACATAGGTTCTATCACCTTCTACAACTATTGTCCTTGGGTTGTCCTCGTTGCCGTCGTCCCACGATAGGAAGCGGTAACCATCGTTTGCTGTTGCAGTAAGTATAACTTCTGTATCACAGGTAAAACTTCCATCTCCAGCGACATCGCCCTTGTTTGCATCTTCGGTCTGAACATCGATATTGAAAATGCTTGTATGTTCGTTCTGTATGTTGGCAAACTGCCCCCACTGGCTGTTGCTTCTATAAACAGCAGCGGCAGGGCATGGTGTTATTACCGTTGCGGCACCATATACTGTTGTTGTAAAAGTATTACTATTAATTGTTGGCGGAGTTTCCGCCAACATATTTATTTCGGTAATGTTATCACAATACCGGAATGCATAAGATCCAATAGATTCAACAGACCGACCGATTGTTACGTTTCCAAGCCCTTCGCAACCATTAAATGCATTTGTTCCAATTGTCGTTACATTTTCTGGAATTGTTATCGATTGCAAACCGCTAAGGTCTTTAAAAATCTCATTAGGAATACTGGTTACATTTTCGCCAATATTCAAAGTTGTTACTGGACAATCGCGGAACACTTCATACAGAGAACCAGTATTAGCGCAATTTATCGCGTTGTAGGTGACCGTCGCAAGACTTGTACACCCATAAAAAACACCAGCGTCAATACTTGCTAGATTCTCGGGAATTGTTATCGATGTCAATCCTGTGCAACCATAAAAAGCGAACTGGCCTATTTCACGCAAAGAACTAGGCAGTGTTATCGAAGTAACTCCGCTACAATCACAAAAAACACTATACGGAATAACCTCTACATTATCACCGATATTTATGGTTGTAAGGTTGGAACATGAATAAAACGCAGAAGCAGAACCGCCACTGTCATGAGTACTGTTTGTCGCATTATAGTTGACAGTAGTCAATGAGCTGCAATAAGAAAATGCATGCTGGCCAATATATGTTACCGACGACGGGATAGTAACGGTTGTAACATAATAATGGCTTTGACATGCAAATTTACAAATAGTTTTTATTCCTTCAGGTATAATACATTCTGTATAATTTGAATTGTTCGGACCAGCATAAAAATAAGTATCTTCGTTATACACTGCCAAAAGAGAGGTGCAACCATCAAATGCATCATTTCCCAAAGTTGTTACAGAAGTTGGCAATGTAAGATTTCTCAAGCTTGCACAATCCTGAAATGCATAGCTACCAATTTCCGTTACCGTGTTGGGGACTTCCACCGTTGTAGCCGAAACATAACATCCCGTCAATATAGTCTTAGTATCGTCAGAATATACCAAAGGGGACTCTACATAACCGTTATATGTCCGTGCGCCCCATCCGCCTCCTTCAGCCGTACCACTATATGCGACATTCTTGACCGACCCAAATGCGTTACTGCCAATACTTGTAACTGAACTTGGGACATTAACAGTTTCCAACCTTGTACATTTATAAAACGCATATTCAGGAATATTAGTTACATTTTCTCCAATAATCAAGGTTGTAAGCGTCCTACAATAGTTAAACACCGGACCACTTGCAGATCCCATATAAGTACAATTGGTTGCATTGAAATAAACGGTGGTCATATTCATACAATATGAAAATGCCAAATCGTCAATGTATGTAACATTTTCCGGAATAGTAATTGAAGTCAGTCCTGTGCAATAATAAATCGCATTATTGCCAATTCTTGTTACTGTACTGGGAATTGTTACAGATGTTATTCCTGTGCAAAAATCAAACGCATGATCTCCAATACTTGTAACTGAATATGTTATAGAATTAAATGTAACAGATTCCGGTATTTCAATGCTGCCACTAGGCCCTCCATTATTCCAATATGGAGACGAAGTTTTTTGGCTTGTTACCTCTACCGTAAAAGGGGCATTATCGGATGTTATGTTGTAGTACAATGTCTGTCCGGTGCTACATGTCGCAGAAAAATCGTATGCAAATAGATTATTTGTCACCATGCAAGCGACAAACAGAAGGAGTATTATATATAATTTCCTCATTGTTTTAAACTCTATCTATATTGGGTGACAAAAATAATACATTTGATATAAACAAACAAATTTTTATTCCTTTACAAACCTTTGAACCGATGGCTGTCCTCCATCTTCGCCAAACAGTCTTACAAAATAAACTCCAGGCGCAAGCCACTCTACGTTAATCTCCGCCCTATTTGCATTGATTTGCTTCTGCAATACGAGTTTTCCCGTTGTAGAATAAATCTCTACAGACGATATATAATTCTCCGACGATATGTTGATTAAGTTCTTCGCAGGATTTGGACTAATCTCAAAGAGTTCGGGCTCGTCGAGAACCTGAAGCGTAAGGTCGACAATAGTATCGCAGCCTATATCCGACGGAATAACATACGAATAGACTCCGCTAACATAAAATGTATGCTCGTCGAGAGTAAGGTAGCTTGTAACAGTGGTGTCGACTGCACGATGTACTGTCGCACTGAATTCGGCAACAAAAGTGCTATCGCCGGCTGCGACAAAGCTACGCGGATTGGCGAGGCTGTCGTCGTCCCACGATATGAAGCAGAAACCGATGCCAGGCGTTGCTGTAAGCACTACGGTATCGCCAATGGCATACTGTCCTCCGCCAGTTACCGTTCCAAAGTCGGAATCGGATGCGAGCACTGTTATAGTGCAAAGGTTTCTCTCGAAAGTGGCAACAAAAGTGCTGTCGCCAGTGACAATAAACGTGCGCGGATTGTCGGTATTGCCGTCGTTCCACGACACAAAGTGGCAGTTTTCGTTTGGCGTTGCAGTGATGCTTATTTCGGTTCCAGCATTGTATGTTCCGCTGCCCGAAACCGAGCCTAACTCGTCGTTGTTGACAGCTACTTCGATTGTGTATGGAATATTCTCGAAGGTTGCCGAAATCGTATGGTCTTCCATTACATTGGCAAAAGTATAAACGCCATCGACAAGCTGTGCGGTAACATCTGTCTGGCCGTCAACTATTACACTGGCGATACGATAGTATGTGTCTGGTGTTATTGTAAACGACTGGTCGGCAGCCTCATCGACAGTTACATCTCCACTTGGAGATATTGAACCATGTTCGCCTGCCGTAGCCGTGATGGTATGTATAGCCCTGAAACTTGCGACAAAGGTACTATCGCCACCTACAGTGATTGTCCTTGGATTGTCTTCGTTGCCGTCGTTCCACGACAGGAAACGGTAGCCGTTGTTGGGTGTTGCTATAAGCTCCACTTCTGTGTCGCAGGTAAAACTGCCGTCTCCAGAAACATCGCCCATGTTATCATCAGCTGTCTGCACGGCTATATTATAAATGGTCGTTTGCTCGTTCTGAATGTTAGCGAATTGTCCCCATCGGCTGTCGCTTCTATAGTTTGTTGCAGCTGGACAAGGTGTCCATACTGTTGCTGAATTATATACTGCCGATGAAAAAACAGTATTACCTAGATACGGAGGTGTGCTTTCATATATATTTATGCCGGCAATATTTTCACAACCAAAAAACGCAGAATTACCAATGGTTTCTACAGAAGCACCTATCACTAAAGAATCCAGCGCATTACAATTATTAAACGCATAACTACCAATATATATTACAGAATCGGGAATCGTTATAGTTCCAGTTAAATTGCTACATGACTTAAAAGCATAATCAGGGATATTAGTTACATTTTCGCCAATAGTCAATGTTGAAATCGCCGTACCAGTGAATGCAGCAGAACTTCCCATAGTAGTGCAATTGGTTGCATTAAAGATTAAGTCTGTCAATCCCGAGCAACCCATAAACGCCCAATCTCCAATATCGGCAACATTTTCCGGTATAGTCAATGTTCCCGTCAAACCAGTGCATTGTCTAAATGCATCCTCCCCAATACTAATTACAGAATCAGGAATTACCAAGCCCGTCAATCCATCACAATTGGCGAATGCAAACGCCCCAATGCTGGTTATTGAATTAGGAAGGTTTAATGTTCCTGTAAGGCCTCTGCAGTTATTAAATGTCCATGCAGGAATATGAGTTACATTTTCGCCGATAGTCAAAGTGGTCAACGCAGAGCTGTATCCAAACACAGAAAATTGATTAATAGTACTACTCCCACCAGAATTTTCAAGATCGGCACAGTTGATAGCATTGAAATTAACGGTCTCTATATTGGCACATCCATAAAATGCATAATTACCGATACTAGTAACGCCCTCTGGAATTGTTATCTCCCGAAGCCCACTGCAATTATAAAAAGCACTACCTGGAATAGTGGTTACATTTTCACCGATAGTCAAATTTGTAAAAGCATCGCAATCCATGAATATAGTTGATGACATTGTTGTATGGCTTGCATTAAAGTTGACAGTAGTGAGTGCAGAGCAGAGATAAAATGCATAATCGTCAATACTTGTAACCGAATGAGGTATTGTAACCTCGGCAATACCACTATCAGAAAAGGCCGAATAACCTATATGGGTAACTGAATTAGAAATATTTACTGTTCCTGTAAGTCCATGGAAATTATAAAAAGCATAATCTGGAATACTGGTTACATTTCCGCCGATATTCAATGTTACCGCATTCGTACAATTACGGAAAACAGCAGCGTTAAATTCACCCATATACGTACAATTTACAGCATTGTAATTTATAACAGACAATCCGTTACATCCTTCAAATGCTAAGATTCCGATATTAGTCACAGAATCCGGAATTGTCAGTTCTGTCAATCCCGAGCAATACCTGAAGGCGTAATTGGGAATGTTTTTTACTCTTTCACCGATATTCAATGTCGTAAACAAAGAGCAACCAGAGAAAATCTGATTAGTAGTACCCATAACTGTGCAGTTTATTGCATTAAAGTTTACGGTCGTCAGACTAGTACAATCCTCAAATGCATACCCGCCAATGTAAGTCACCAATTCAGGAATTGTAATTTCAGCCAAACCACTACATTCATAAAATGCCTGATCACCTATTCTCGTTAGCGAATCAGAAAGGGTCAATTCCGTCAGTCCGCTACAACCGCGAAAAGCCCAATCGCCAATATTAATTACCGAATTGGGAATTGTCAATGTTGAAAGTCCTGTGCAATTATAAAACGCGCGATCCGGGATTCTTGTTACATTTTCTCCTATATTTAAGGTTGTCAACGAGGTACATCCATCAAACACTAACGTATATGGAGAAGTGCCCATACTGGTGCAGTTTGTTGCATTGAAATTGACAGTAGTCAGTCCTGTACATCCAGAAAAGGCATTACTACCAATACTTGTCACAGACGAGGGTATTGTCACCTCCGCCAAACCAGTACATTTTGAAAAAGACTCTTTTCCAATACTTGTAACCGATGACGGTATTGTTACAGAAACAAGTCCACCACATTCATAAAATGCATATCCTGCGATTTGTTGTATTCCATCGGGGATAGTATATTCCGTAGCATATCCAGAAGGAAATTTTGCAAAACAATTGGCGTTATATATGGGAGCGGTCAAACTAGTGCAGTTATGAAAAGCAAAATCATCAATGCTTGTAACAGAATTAGACATATCAACAGACTCCAGTCCGCTACAACTATGAAAAGCAGCATATCCAATGCTTGTTACAGAATTTGGAATAAAAACAGATGTAAGACCTGTACAATTCAAAAATGCATATTGAGCGATTTCTGTTACCGATGACGAAATGTCAACAGATGTGGCATTTGTAAAGCATGCCGTCAATATGGTTCTAGTATCGTCAGAGTACACGAGAGACTCTTCAACATAGCCGTTCACAGTCTGGGCACCCCACGGACTTCCTTCTGCAGTGCCGTCATATACAATATTCTTTACATATCTAAAAGCATTTGTTCCAATACTTGTAACAGAACTAGGAATAGTTACCGTTGACAGACTTGTACAACTGGAAAACGCCTCATTACCAATACTTGTAACAGAACTAGGTATTGTTATACTTGAAAAACTGCGACAACTTACAAACGCATAATCCGGAATTCTTGTTACATTTTCGCCAATATTCACGGTTGTCAATGATACGCAGTCATACAGCGCAGAAGTGGTTGATGACCCCATCGTAGTACAATTGATTGCATTGAAGTTGAATGTTGTAAGTCCGCTACATCCAGAAAACGCCCCGAAGCCAATGCTTGTAACCGATTCGGGAACAGTAATTCCAGACAATCCCCAACAATAGTGAAATGCTAAATACCCAATGGTTTCTACATTATCGGGAATTATCAAAGTTCCTGTCATCGAATAACAACTCTCAAACGAATAACTGCCTATAATAGTCAGCGAATCGGGCAATTCCAACGATTGCATATCTATGCATAGGCCAAATGCAGATTCTCCAATACTTACAACGATATCGGGAATTGTAACTGATGTAAGTTGCTCACAACGAAAAAAAGCATTCGCACCGATACTTGTAACCGAATATACATTTCCATCATACTCAACAGACTCTGGAATTTCGAGGTCTCCAGATGGATAGGTTGAATAGTAAGGGGACGATGTATTTTCACTTGTTACTTCAACAGTAAAAGGCTCACTATCAGATGTGATGTTGTAGTACAATGTCTGTCCTGTGCTGCAGGCTGCCGAAAAGTCGTAGGCATTTGCTCTTATTGCAAACAGGCTTACAAGAAACATCAGTATTATTGCATATAATTTCCTCATATTAAGAAGATTTTGCCTATAAAATTATGGTACAAAAGTAATGCAAAAAAATTAATAGACAAAAAAAATACATTCAGACACAAGAACTTATCCAAAACGACAATTCTATTCCTTTACAAACCTTTGAACCGACAATTGTCCTCCATCTTCGCCAAACAGCCTTACAAAATAAACTCCCGGCACAAGCCATTCGACGTTCACCTCCGCCCTATTTGCATGGATTTGCTTCTGAATTACTAGTTTTCCCGTTGTAGAATAAATCTCAACCGACGATATATGATTATCCGACGATATGCTTATTATGCTCTTTGCAGGATTAGGACTAATGTCGTATGTCTCGGGCTCATCGAGAACCTGGAGCGTTAGGTCGACAATAGTATCGCAGCCAATATCCGACGGAATAACATACGAATAGACTCCGCTAACATAAAATGTATGCTCGTCGAGAGTAAGGTAGCTTGTAACAGTGGTGTCGACTGCACGGTGTGCTGTCGCACTGAATTCGGCCACAAAGGTGCTGTCGCCGGCTGCAACAAAGCTACGCGGATTGGCGAGGCTGTCGTCGTCCCACGATATGAAGCAGTAGCCAATGCCAGGTGTTGCCGTAAGCACTACGGTATCGCCTATGGCATACTGTCCGCCGCCAGTTACCGTTCCAAAGTCGGAATCGGATGCAAGCACCGTAATCGTGCATAGGTTTCTCTCGAAAGTAGCGACAAAAGTATTGTCGTCCATGACCGTAAATGTACGAGGATTCTCTGTATTACCGTCGTTCCACGACACAAAGTGGCAGTTTTCCCTTGGCGTTGCACTTATCGTAGCTTCAGTCCCCTCCATGTATTCGCCGCCACCAGCAACCGAGCCGTACTCGTCGTTGCTTGCCGACACAGTAATAGTATAAATCGGAATTTCCTCGAATGTCACATTTATAGTATGGTCTGCTGTCACATTGGTAAATGTGTAAACACCGTCTACAAGTTGACTTGTAACATCCTGTCCGTCAATAATTACGCTTACTAGGCGGCAACTGTCGTCAGCTGCGATTGTGATGCTTAGGTTGTCGCCGCAATTTACAACAGCATCGCCTTCGTTGCCGTCGTGAGTTACGGTGCCGTGTTCGCTCGAGGTTACAGAAATTGTGTAGGTCTGCATCGCGAATGTCGCCTCGATAGTGTGATCGGTGGTTACTCCAGTGAATGTATATACGCCGTTTACCAGTTCGTTGATTGCTTCTACCCCATCGACCAGCACACTTGCTATACGGTAGCAGTTTTCTGGAGTAATCGTGTACGACTGGTCATCACCATCATTTAATGTAATTTCGCCGCTTGGGGATATGGTTCCGTTCGCACCTGCCGATGCCGTTATGGTATGTAAAGCCCTGAAGCTTGCAACAAAGGTACTGTCGCCACCAACTGTGATTGTCCTTGGATTGTCCTCGTTGCCGTCGTTCCACGACAGGAAACGATACCCCTCATTAGGTATTGCGGTAAGGGTTACTTCAGTATCGCAGGTATAACCTCCGTCACCGATAACATCTCCCATGTTTGCATCGGCAGACTGTACGGCTATATTAAAAATGGTTGTTTGCTCGTTCTGGATGTTCGTAAAACCACGCCATATATTTGTGCTCCTGTATATTGCTGCAGCAGGACATGGCGTCCATACCGTTGCATTATAATACAATGCATTTGGAAATGAAAATAACACGTTTTCAATAGTTGGCGGTGTACTCGAATGCACATATATGTCGGTGACGTTTTCGCATTGAAAAAAAGTATATTCACGAATCATGGAGACAGTTTCGCCGATATGCAAGGTCGACAATAACGGACAATCGGAAAAAGCGTAACTTGATATACCGGTACAGTCTGTTGCATTATAGTAGAGCGTAGTCACGTTACTGCAATTAGCAAACGCCGCTCTGCCAATACTTGTAACCGAACTTGGTATTGTATGAGATGTCAAACCAGAACAATCGGAAAATACATATTGACCGATTTCTGCTACGGAACTACCAATTGTAACAGATGTAAGTCCGCTACAATATCTAAACGCATAATCGCCAATGCTTGTTACCGAATTGGGGATTGTGAAAGATGTAAGTCCGCTACACCGGTAAAATGCATATTCTTCAATGCTTGTTACCGAATTTGGGACTGTGAAAGATGCAAGTCCGCTACACTGATAAAATGCATATTCTGAAATAACCGTTATATTTTCAGGAATTTCTATTGATGACAATCCACTACAATTGTAAAATGCATTTTTCCCTATATATGTTACCGAATTAGGGATAGTTAAGGTTCCTGTCAGATATTCACAATTACAAAACGCATAATCAGGAATACAGGTTACATTTTCACCAATATTCACGGTAGTAAGCGCCCTACAATTATAAAACATATCATAACCGTTGAATGATCTACAGTTTATTGCATTGAAATTGAAGGTTGTAAGATTAGTGCAACTTGCAAATACATCACCGCCAATATTAGTAACCGATTCTGGAATCGTAACCGATGTCAATGAAGCACATCCTTCAAAAGCGCAAAGGCCAATGGTCGTAACCGACTCTGGAATCGTTATAGAAGACAAAGCCGAACAATAAGCGAATGCAGAACGACCAATTGTAGTAACTGTATTGGGAATTGAAACCGACGTAAGATCGGTATTATTTACACGACTAGCAATATAAAATGCTCCGCCGACAATATGCTGTATTCCATCAGGTATCGTATATTCAGTTGCATAGCCAGCCGGAAAATAAACGAACCAATTGTCATTATATACAGGAACTGACAATCCGCTGCATTCATATAACGCGAATTCACCAATTTCAGTCACAGTATTAGGAATGGTAATGGTTGTCAAGCCTGAACATTTATGGAAAGCGGAATCGGCGATTTCCGTTACCGAACTTGGGATTTCCACAGATGTGGCTGTAACTAAACAACTCATTATCTTAGTCTTTGTATCGTCGAAATACACAAGCGATTCCTCAACATAGCCATTAGCCATCCTCGCGCCCCACGGACTTCCTTCCGCGCTGCCTTCATATACGATATGTTTTACGTGCTTAAACGCATTGTCACCAATAGTTGCAACAGTACTTGGTATAGTAACTGGAGACAGCCAATAGCACTCACTAAATAAACAACGTGGAATATCGACTACATTTTCGCCAATAGTCACGGTAGTAAGATTTTCTGCTGGAGAGAATGGGCTATAAAAACCAGTATGTGCGCAGCTTACTGCATTATAGTTGACTGTAGTCAATCTACTGCAATCTTTAAATGCAAAATTGCCGAGACTAGTTACAGATTCTGGAATCGTAACAGCGGTAATACCGGAAGTATAAAACGCATACGTACCAATGCTTACTAAAGATTCAGGAAAACTAATCGACACACGCAATCCTGAGCACATAGCAAACGTCCAATCGCCAATCTCCGTCAACGAATCGGACAATGTTACAGATGTCAAACTGGAGCGATAAAATGCTCTATTACCAATGCTAGTAATGGTATTGGGGAGTATTACCGAGGTCACTGAAGAATTACTAAAAAATACGGAATCGCCAATAGCAGTAACCGAGTATACTATATCGTTATACTCTACCGATTCGGGGATTTCAATGGCACCAGACACATCTGCGTCGCCCTTTACCAGCGACACCGTGTATGGCATGGTATCGGAAGTAATGGCATATGATAGCGTTTGCCCTGTAACACAATCAGCCGTAAAATCGTAGGCCATAACCTTTGTGCAAAGCAGAAAAACAAAGAGAAAATATGCTAAAATCTTTTTCATGTTACTCCTTTATAAATCTTTGAACTGTGGGCTGTCCTTCATCATCGCCAAACAGCCTTACAAAATAAACTCCCGACACAAGCCATTCGACGTTAATCTCTGCCCTATTTGCATTGATTTCCTTCTGCAATACGAGTTTTCCGGTCGTAGAATAAATCTCTACAGAAGAAATATAAACCTCCGACGATATGCTGATCATGCTCTTCGCAGGGTTTGGACTTATATCACATGATTTTGGCTCATCGAGTATGCGAAGATTGAGGTTTACGATTGTATCGCAACCTAATTCCGATGGTTTTACATACGAAAACATTCCGCTAGCATAAAACGTATGGTTGTCAATTGTAACATAGCTTGTCACCGTGGTATCGACCGTACGGTATGCTGTCGCACTGAAGTCGGCTACAAATGTGCTGTCGCTTGTGACGGTAATTGTACGCAAGGTGTCGGTGCTAGCATCGTTCCACTCAATGAAGCAGTAGCCGACATTCGGTGTTGCAGTTATAACAACCTCAGCTCCCTCGTCGTATATTCCGCCACCCGAAACCGAGCCGCCCTCATCGTTGTTTGCAATTACGCTTATTGTGTATAATGCCCTGAAACTTGCAATGAATGTGCTGTCGCTATCGACAACAATAGTTCTTGGATTGTCGGTATTGTCGTCATTCCACGACAAAAAGCGGTAACCTGCATTCGGAATTGCCGTCAAGGTAACCGTGGCTCCTACATCGTATGTTCCACCGCCCGACACCGATCCGAAGTTTGAATCGGAAGCAAGTGCAGTGATTGTGTGCTGGTTGCGGGCGAAAGTGGCGACAAAAGTATTGTCGTCCATGACCGTAAACGTGCGAGGATTCTCCGTATTGCCGTCATTCCACGAAACAAAGTGATAGTTTTCGTTTGGCGTTGCACTTATAGTAGCTTCTGTTCCCTCCATGTATTCGCCGCCGCCATCAACCGAACCATACTCAGCGTTGTTTGCAGAAACGGCAATTGTATATATCGGGATTTCCACGAATGTCACATTTATTGTATGGTTGGCTGTCACATTGGTGAATGTGTAAACTCCATTGACAAGTTGACTGGTAACATTCACTCCGTCAACCATTACACTTACCAATCGGCAGCTGTCGTCTGCCACGATTGTGAAACTCTGGCTGTCGCCGCAGTTCACTACAACATCACCTTCTTCGTCGTTGTGGGTGACAGAGCCGTGCTCGCTTGCTGTTACGGAAATTGTGTAAGTGAGAATATCAAATGTAGCTTCAACTGTATGGTTGGCTGTTACGTTTGTGAACGTATATGTGTTGTTTTCGTCGAGCCTTACTGTTGCTCCGTCAACTCTTACATCCCCTATTTCGTAGCAAGCGTCCGCTGAAAACGTAAATGTCTGGTTTTCGCCTTCCATGACAGTAACATCGGTGCTTGGTGATATTGATCCATGGTTGCCTGTCGACACCGAAATCGTATAATACGGTATCTCCTCGAATGTCGCTGTTATGGTATGGTCGGCTGTTACGTTTACGAATGTGTAAACACCGTTTACCAGCTGAGTGGTAACATTTGTTGTGCCGTCAACCATTACGCTTACGATGCGATATTGAGTGTTTGGCGATATAGTGAACTGCTGGTCAGCGCCGTCATCTATTGTTACTTCCCCATTCGGACTTATCATACCGCCTGCGCCTGCAGAAGCCGTGATAGTATGTACAGCCTTGAAGCTTGCAACAAAGGAGCTGTCACCGGCGACTGTGATTGTCCTTGGATTGTCGTCGTTGCCGTCGTTCCACGAAAGGAAACGATAGCCGTCGTTGGGTGTTGCTGTAAGGGTAACTTCAGTATCGCAGGTAAAACCTCCGTCGCCAGAAACATCTCCCATGTTAGCATCGGCTGTTTGCACGGCTATATTATAAATGGTCGTTTGCTCGTTCTGAATATGCGTGAATCTGCGCCATTGGCTATTACTTCTGTATATTGAAGCCGATGGACATGGAGTCCAAACCGTTGCGGCATCATACAATGTTGATGGGAAGCTTAGGGAATTAATAGTCGGAGGAGTTATTGACATTGCATTTATTTCTGTGATGCTATCGCAAATTCTAAATGCATAATCGCCAATGTCTGGAGCTGAATTTATGGTTAGTTCTGTCAACATAATGCATCCACTAAATGCATAATCATCAATAGTAGCTACAGAATTACCCAAAGTAACAGAAGGCAGTGCACTACAACTGCCAAATGTTAGGTAACCAATGCGGGTTACCGAATTAGAAAATGTGACAGATGTCAGTTCGGTACATTTATAAAACAGATAATCAGGGATATTGGTTACATTTTCACCTATATTCACGGTCGTTAGCGCAGAACAATCTTTGAATATATATTGACTAGAACTGCCTGCAGAAGTACAGTTTATTGCATTGTAGTTAACTGTAGTAAGGTTTGTGCAACTCCAGAATGCAAGGCCTCCAATTTCTGTCACATTTTCTGGGATTGTTATTTCTGTAAGCCCGCTAGCCAGAAACGCTTTATTTCCAATAATTGTCGTACTTTCTGGAATTGTTAACGATTGCACATTTTGACATGCCCATAAAAATGAATTAGGAATACGGGTTACATTTTCACCGATAATCACGGTTGATAATGAGCTTCCGCCGAATATAGTAGCACTCGAAGAAGCTTCAATTAAATCAGACGTACAATTTGTCGCATTGAAGTATAGAGTCGATAATCCAGTACACTGATGGAACGCGCCTTCACCAATGTATGTTACATTTTCTGGAATTGTTATTGTCGAAGGTAATACGCAATTTAAAAATGCACATTTTCCAATGTATGTCAAACTATCAGGAAGTACTAAATCTACCAAATTAGAACAAAAAAAGCAGATAGAGTCAGATATACGAGTCACATTTGAGGCAAAATTCAGCGTAGTCAATGATTCTAGTGAAACAAAAGCTCTAGTGGCATTGCAGTCTATCGCGTTAAAATTTACCGTTGACAAATTAGTACAATTTCGAAATGAGTAAGAGCCAATATCTGTTACCGAAGACGGTATCGTAAGGGTACTTAGATTGTAATGATCTATAAATGCATCCCGATGTATCGTTTTTATTCCTTCAGGGACAGAAATTACCGACGACGAAAGATACGGCACATACATTAAAATGTTGTCATTATAAACAAGACCACGAATTCCTCTGCAATCATAAAATGCTCTTTCTCCTACACTTGTAACTGTATTAGGAACAGTTATCGAGGTTATCGAACTTTCGTGAAAAAACGCTGTATCGCCAATAGCAGTAACCGAATATACTATATCGTTATATTCGACCGATTCGGGAATTTCAATATCACCCGACAAGGAAGCGTCACCTCTTACAAGCGACACTGTATAAGGCATGGTATCGGAAGTAATGGAGTATGCTAGTGTTTGTCCTGTAGTACAGATTGCCGTGAAGTCGTAGGCCTTTGCATTGAAGCCCAACAAACTAAAAAGAAGGAAAAATGTTAATATCTTCTTCATATTACTCTTTAATAAATTTTTGAACAACTGGCTGCCCACCTTCTTCACAGAACAACCTTACAAAATAAACTCCCGGAACAAGCCACTCAATGTTCACTTCTGCCATATTTGCATCAATTTGCTTCTGAATTACAAGCCTTCCTGCTGTTGAATAAATCTCAACCATCGAAATATAATCTTCCGACGAAATGTTGATTAAACTTTTCGCTGGATTAGGACTAATTTCGAATACCTTCGGCTCGTCGAGTACCTGGAGCGTAAGGTTGACAATAGTATCGCAACCTATATCCGACGGAATTATATACGAATAGACTCCACTTACATAAAATGTATGCTCGTCGGCTGTGAGATAGCTTGTAACCATGGTGTCGACTGCACGATGCACGGTTGCACTGAATTCGGCTACAAATGTGCTATCTTGTACAACTTCAACCATTCGCGGATTGTCGGTATTGCCGTCGCTCCACGATATAAAGCAATAGCCGATGCTTGGAGTTGCTGTAAGCGTTGCAGTATCGCCTTCGGAATATGTTCCTCCTCCCATAACAGACCCGCCATCAGGATCAGATGAAATCGCCGTGATTGCGAACTGGCTTCGTACAAATGTTGCAACAAACGTACTGTCGCTTGTGACTATCAATGTACGTGGATTGTCGGTATTGGCATCGTTCCACGAAACAAAGCGATAGCCGTCGTTGGGCGTTGCCGTGAGGCTTATTTCGCTTCCTGCATCGTATGTTCCGCCACCCGAAACCGAACCTAACTCGTCGTTGTTTGCCGATGCTTCGATTGTGTATGTTATAATTTCGAATGTCACCGCAATAGTATGGTCGTCCGTTACATTGGCAAATGTGTAAACGCCGTCAACCAACTGACTGGTAACATCTTGTCCGTCAACCATTACGCTTACTATGCGGTAATAGGTTTCGGGGGTAATTGTAAAGCTCTGGCTAGAGCCGCAGTTTACAACAGCATCACCCTCGTTGCCTTCATGGGTTACCATACCGTGTTCGCTTGCAGTTACGGAAATCGTGTATGTAAGCATCTCGAATATTGCCTCAATAGTATGGTCGGTGGTTACTCCTGTGAAGGTGTAAACGCCACCTACCATCTCGTCGATAGCTTCTACCCCATCGACCAGCACGCTTGCGAGCCTATAGCAGTTTGCCGGAGCAATTGTGAACGACTGATCGGCATCCTCATCGACTGTAATTTCGCCGCTCGGCGATATTGTTCCGCCAACACTTGCCGATGCCGTTATCGTATGTATAGCCCTGAAGCTTGCGACAAAGGTACTGTCACCGCCTACGACTATTGTCCTCGGATTGTCCTCGTTGCCGTCGTTCCACGACAGGAAGCGGTAGCCGTCGTTTGGCGTAGCAGTTAGAGCCACTTCCGTATCACAGGTAAAACTTCCGTCACCAGCAACATCACCCATGTTAGCATCGGCAGTTTGCACGGCAATGTTATAAATTGTTGTTTGCTCGTTCTGTATGTTCGAAAAACGACTCCATATACTTGTGTTTCTGTATATTGCCGCAGTAGGACAAGGTGTCCATACCGTTGCATTTGAATACGCTGCAGATGCAAATGAATAGTTACTGCTCTCAATTGTTGGCGGAGTACTCGAATACACATATATGTCGGTGATGTTTTCGCAATTATAAAAAGCATAATTTGGAATTCTAGTTACATTTTCGGCGATATGCAAGGTTGACAATGATGAGCAACCGTCAAACACGGCATAACCGGTCCCCGCCCCCATGCTGGAACAGTTTGTTGCATTGAAGTTAACGGTAGTCAGGTTACTGCAACCATCAAACGCGCTATTGCCAATGCTTGTAACAGAATTAGAAATTGTAAGCGATGTCAAGCCACTACATTCATAAAATGCATATTCATCAATGTTCGTAACCGAGTTACCAATCACGACCTCCGACAATCCGTTACATCCGAAAAATGACCATCGACCAATACTTGTCACAGACGCGGGAAATGCTAAAGTACCTGTCAGGCCTAATTGGCGAAACGAATGATCAGGAATACGTGTTACATTTTCGCCAATAGTCAAGCTCGTTATCGATGTGCAATCAGCAAAGCAACTGCTCATTTCGGTACAGTTGGTCGCATTGAAAACGATAGATGTCAAGCCGCTACAACCTGAAAACACTGCACTGGCAAAACTTGTAACCGATTCCGGTATTGTCAATGTCCCTGTTAATCCGCTACAACCGGAAAATGCGCCATATCCTATACTTTCGAGCGAATCGGGCAATATCAAGGTTCCTGTAAGGCCGCTGCAGTTAGCAAATGCATAACTAGGAATGGTTTTTACTTTTTCTCCGATAGTCAGAGATGTCAAAGCGGAGCCAAACAATGGTCTTGTCGAAGAAATACCTTCAACTGTACAATTTATTGCATTATAATTAACTGTAGCCAATTGTCTGCAATTCATAAATGCCTCTTCACCGATATAGGATACGGAATCGGGGATTGTCACCTCTGTGAAATTACATAAATGAAATGCCCGTGGCGGAATAGATTTTACATTTTCGCCAATATTCAAGATAGTAAATGAAGAGCAGGCATTAAATGGCCAATAAATATCTGGCGACAAGGATGTGCAACTGTCGGCATTGAAGTTGAATGTTGTCATTGACGAGCATCCCGAAAAAGCCCAAACGCCAACTTCTTCCACAGATTTACCTATAGTAATCTCAGTGATTCCGCTGCACCAGGCAAAGGCCTCCTCACCAATATAGGTTACCGAATCGGGAATTACCAAAGGACCTGTCAGTCCGGTACAATCTATAAATGCATAATCCGGAATGCGTGTTACTCTTTCGCCTATAGTCAAGCTTGTCACCGCGTCACCAAACAAGGACATTGTCGTAGATAGACCCTCTGCCGTACAATTTATTGCATAAAAATTGACTGTGGTAAGATTATTACAATAATAAAAAGCCCTTTCGCCAATGGAAACAACAGATTCCGGAATCGTAATCGATGTCAATGACGCATTGTAATAAAAAGCCTCTTTGCCAATTGTGGTAACAGTATTTGGTATAGTAACGGCAGCCAGTCCGCTATTATATGCATAGAAAGCACCGCCAGCAATATGCTGTATTCCTTCAGGTATAGTGTATTCTGTTGCATAATTCTTAGGAAAATAAGCAAACCAGGTATCATTATACACGGGAACATTGCAACTACCCATAAACGCATAATCGCCGACACTAGTAACTGTATTGGGAAGAGAAATCTCCGACAACCCGGTACAATTGTAGAAGGCTCGCTCTCCAATTTCAGTTACCGAACTTGGTATTTCAACAGATGTGGCAGTAGCAATGCAACCAGTTATCTTGGTCTTTGTATTGTCGGAATATACAAGCGTCCCTTCTACATAACCATTAACAGTCAATGCCCCCCAAGGGCTTCCTTCCGCACTACCGCCATATACAATATTCCTTACGTATTTAAATGCATTGTCGCCTATGGTATTTGTAGTGCTTGGAATTGTAACACTTGTCACCCCATTGCATTCAGCAAAAGCGTAACTTGGAATGCTGATCACATTTTCTCCAATGTTTATGGTTGTCAATGAATTGCAAGATGTAAATACTAAACTAGAATTACTACCCATTGTTATGCAGTTTGTCGCATTATAGTTTACGGTAGTCAGTCCTGTACAATATCGAAATGCATAATTGCCAATGTTAATAACATTTTCGGGGATAGTAACAGATTCCAAACTAGTACAATAATAGAATGCGTAGTCACCAATTTCTGTTACAGAATTGGGAATTTCAACAGATACCAATCCCTGGCAAAAAATAAATACACCATGTCCAATGATTGTAACAGTATTAGGAATGATTACCGAAGTCACATCAGCTTTACTATAAAATGCCGAATCGCCAATGCTTGTTACTGTATATACTACATTTTCATTTTCAACAGTTTCTGGAATTTGCACATCGCCAGACAAAGAAAAAATACCTTTTGCCACAGCTACAGTATAAGGCATCGTGTCGGAAGTAATGGTATAGCTCAAATATTGCCCAGTGCTGCATACAGAATAAAAGTCGTATGCCTTTGCACTTGTTGCAAGCAAGCTTGCAAGGAACAGCATTATCAATGGATATAATTTCCTCATAAAAGAGACTCTATCTACAATTTTCTGCAAATATAGTCCTTTGGAATAAGAAAGCCAAAGAAAATTGTATTTTTATTTGTTTATCAGGTTTTTACTTGCCAAGAAGCACGCTTCTTTATCTCTCAGACGTCACAACGAATAAAAAAGATGCTTTGCTATATGAGATAGATAGCAAAGCATCTTGTATGTATACTAAGCCGCCTTAGTGCCCTTATTTCAATTCTGCGACAAAACCAGGCGCATTTCTTGGTCCAGCCGGTGTAGCAACCTTAATTCCGATGAACATTATTTTGTCTCCGGAACGTTTCTTTTTAATATCTTTCAGAAGCTCTTCTGTTAATTTATTTCCATTTACTACATGAGATGATGTTATACCATTAGCCTCTGTCATATATGCGTATTGTGTTACAGTATATTCAACATCCTTGAACGGAAAGTTAACATTGTCTATTACTGCATCAAGTTGTGTATTGTTTGTAAAAACTGACTTCGGGATTTCTTCACCGCCCCTATATCCTGCAATTGTGATTGTCGGTATAGGAAGCTCCAACACCTTAAACTGGGTAGAGACCTCTCCAACACTTATTGTCACCGACTTAACATTCGGATCGGTTATTTCAACCACATATTGGCCTTCGAATCCAGAAACGGTTCCAGAATAGATTTTTGCACCATTCGATATTGATGGTACGCCATCGTTTGAACATGATACTATCGAAACCGGATTCTTTACGCCTCGATACAACACATCGATTGCACTGTTTTTGATCTGAACACCTTGTGCTCTAACTGCCATAAACGAAAGGCAGAACAGCGTCATTGCCAAAATTACACTTTTTACTCTCATTTTATTATCAATTAAAGTTAAACTCCCATATCATCAATTCACTTTTTACAACAGATTTTACCTCTTAATTGTCACGCTTCCCTTGAGTGCAGGAAAATCTGATCCCAAGTAAACTACATACCAATACGAATCGCTTGGCAATTTATATCCGCCATACAATCCATCCCATTCGCAAACAGCACCCTTCGATGAAAACACTTGCTTGCCGAACCGGTCGTAAACAGACACATTAGCATCGGGATACATATACAAACCAGTTATAATCCACGTATCGTTGAAGCCATCGTTGTTTGGCGTAAAGAACGATGGGATACCGACAGAAGCATCGAGGAAAGTCTGCATCTGGTCTATACAATAGTTATTGTCTTGAACCATAATGTCGTAAAAATCGGAAGGCAAGTTATCGAATATGTTTGATGTCTGCCAAGTCTTTCCATCGGCCGAATAGTAATATGGCGGCACACCGCCTTCAACCTCGACAACAACAAGGCCCTTACCCGAAGTTATCTTTTTGATTTCGGGATAATTGTCGGTAAAACTTGCATTCATCGAAGTGCTTGCCGTACAACCGTTTTCATTGGTAACACTAACCGAATAATATCCACCAGGATTAGCAACGTCGATGAAAGGATTTGTAGAACCATCGTTCCAAGAATACGACGTGTACGTAGTATTAAGGTGCAAGCGACGTGATTCCAGTCCGCAGAACACAGTATCGTTGCCGAAGAACGGCTCAACTATATTATGCTTTACTGCATATACCTCATCGCTGATTGTACAACCGTTAATATCGGTAACAGTCACCGAGAACACCTCGGAGTAATTAACATCTATTGTTGCCGTTGTCTCGCCAGTACTCCACTGATACGATTCGAAGCTATTCACGGGAGCCAATGTCACATAATCGTCGCAATAATCGAGAACATCCGGTAATCCTATTGGAGCCACCCTTATAATGTGGACATTGACGGTATCAGCTCCGCTACAACCATATTCGTTAGTTACACGCAACCAATATGAACCGCTCTCTGTAACGACAACATTCTCATCGGTTTCGGTAGTACTCCACAGAAAACTGCAATTCTGATACGACAGTTGAGAGCGAATAATTACTTTTCCATCAGTACAATAAGTAGTATCGGGCCCCAGATCGACATCTGGAGTTTCCCTTTCTTCAATATTTATCGAATCAATAGCCTTACAAGTATTTGCATCGGTAGCTTCTACCTGCAAAACTCCCTCGGTTTTAACCCAAACAGAACGGCCCTCTGCCCCATTGCTCCACGAATAAGCAACATAGCCGTCGGGGGCAGTAACCATGACGCTATCACCTTCGCAATAAACCATATCTCCACCCAGTTCTATCGAGGGAGCAGGATACTTGTGAGTAGTGATGGTATCATAATAATAGCATATTCCATTGTAAGCACGCACCCAGAAAGTATATTCCAACGGAGTTGAAAATGTAGGAGTACTCATTCCGTTTGACCAATAATACGATATAAATCCTGTTGCATTGATTGTCAACGCCTCACCGGGACAGAAATAATAATCGGTCTCGGGAAGCACATCAAGATTTGGATACTTTGTAATGGAAATGGAAGCAGATGCCGAACACGAATTTAGAGCTGTTACTACAACCGAATACGTTCCAGCGTCGTACACCCGTATTGAACTTTCAGTAGCGCCAGTATTCCACTCATACGATGCCATACCTTCACCGGCGTCAAGCGTAACCGTATCAAACGGGCATAGTGTCGATACCGCAGGCAAAGATATTACAGGTGGTTGTGGAGCATTCAATGTAAACGAATTGGTTATATAGCAATGATTATTATCTACTACCGTAAGAGTATAAGAACCTGCGGCTACACCACTGAGCGATTCGGCATGGGAACCATTCGACCAGTAATACAAATATGGAGCTTCGCCTCCCACGATCTCAACATTTAACCCCATATTGCTTGCATCGCAATTGGCACTAAGTTCGCTGACTTGTCCGAAAGTCATGTATCTCTCGAACTTGATAAGCAAGGCATCTTGCAATCCATTTGATGTTTCTGTGTCGGAACCAAATGTTATCGACGAAGAGAATGAGCCACCCGCCACAACATTGTTGGCATAATCGAGAGCAAGTGCATTCAACGAATTCTGCGACGATTGGTTTCCATATAAATGCATGTTTACAGCATCGTCCGAACCATATCTCACTATAAAATAGTCGCTTCCGCTTCCCGACGAAGTCACAGGCCCCTCACCAAAATCGACAGAGCCCGTAAAATTACCAGCATAATATACATTACCATATGTATCGCACAAAATATCATTTAGCACAACATTTCCGCTTCCCGTAAAAGTCACTGTTCCTGCATCAACACCCGATGCCGAATACTTAGCCACAATAGGATTTCCTGTTTCCTGCTTATATGCCATATAAATGGTACTGGCAGAACTTACAGCCAGCGACCTTACGCTATCGTTTCCTGTAGTACCAAGCTGTACAGCCCATTGGGCAGAACCCGACGAATTCAATTTAGCCAAGTAAACATCCCTATCGTTTGTTGCCTGCAAACTATTTCCTCCGAAAGCCAATGTCCCCTTGAACTCTCCAGCAATATAAACATTGTTTGATGCATCGCAAGCAATACGCCGCCCATAGTCTTGCAATGAGGATGCGTATGTCATTGACCACAAAACATCTCCAGATGCATCGAACTTCACGAGAAAAGAATCGTCGCTTCCCCTACCATTCTGAAAGAATGAAGTGGGGCCAATCTGAAACATAGTATTGAAGAAACCCGTTACTATTACATTATTAGAGGCATCTACGGCGACATCAAGGGCATTATCATCCAGATAAGACCCCAATGTTCTCACATATTGGAATTCGCCATCGGTATTGAGTTTCAAAAGGAAACCGTCCTTGGCGCCACGCGACGGAAAAACATTGCCATCAAAAGAAGTATTATCGTTTGACAAACCGACTACGTACACATTAGCATTGGCATCCAAAGTTATTGCACTAGCTTGTTCCACAGCCGAACTACCACCGCTCTTCAACCAAATAACTGTGCCGTCCGGCGTCATTTTCATAACATAAAAATCGGTAGATCCTGCCGAGGTTATCGATTGTCCGTCAACAGAAAGTGTTCCTGCAAATGTGCCCGCAACATATATATTGGCATCATTATCGACTGCGACATCCGACACATATTCGGAATTTGCATTACCATAGCCTTTCATCCACGAGTAACCTATGCGGTCGCTACAGTCTATGCTGTCACCACGATGTTGTGCCATTGCTGATACGCAACACAAAAACAACAATATAAAAGCAACCAAATTCCTCATACGCATATTCTAAAAGTCATAAACCATTGATGCAACATTATGTTTTCCCAAGGATGTGAACTTGTCACGATACCACCTAAAGCCCAATGCAATCTGATGCGAGCCATAGTTGTGTTTCTGAATTCCAGTAAGACCAAGTTCACACAAGTATGAAATAGAGATTCCTTTAATAGTAAAACCTACCATAGGAGATATGGACAGTGGACTTAGGTTGCCGACATCAAGAGTCTGCTTGTATGTAAGACCTATTATCACCTCGTTTTCATCCTTTGTATATACAGTCCTAATCTTTTTACCCGACATAAGCTTATATTTAAAGCCTACATCTATCTGATTCATGTTCTTGAGATTTGTTTTATATATCAGCAAAGGACAAAGTTGCATATGATTGGTCAACCAAAATATTTTTCCCACATGCACATTCATATTAATACGAGTAGCACGTTCCAATGCCAAATTATATGCAGGACATGTCCATTGTAACAAATTATCGAAACTTACGCCGGTCAAAAAACCGCCATGAGTAAAGAGGATTCCAAAATTTGCATCGTAACCATAATAATTTCTACGGCTATAATTTACAATCGGATCATATATGTCGGTTTCGAAATCAGTTTCGTCATAGGTATGCATGAAAACTGTTGCTCCGAATCCGAAAGAAAGAATTGTTCTGGTTTTGCGATTTGTTCGTATCAAAAACTGAAATGAACCATTCAACTGCAGGCCTGTCTGCGAGTTTACTCCATTCTTGTCATTGTACAGGAATCCGCCAATACCACCATTTCTATTTTTCAACCTCGAGCGATACATCAAAAAGGTTGTTCTTGGTGTGTTACTCGGACCAAAACCAATCCACTGCTGGCGATGTGCAGCCTTCACCTCAATAAGATCAACAATACCCGTAAAAGCAGGATTGAGCAAAGTATTATCAAACGCATACTGCTCATACACAGGGGCATCCTGAGCAAAACACTTTAAATCCACTAGCATTAGCGGAAACAAAATTACCAATAATATATAATGAGCCCTACGCATAAATGTACAAACAGTTATAAAATAAAGCCGCAAAATTACTACATTATTTTTTAACAAACGTTTTTTCTTAAAAAAAATAATGGCGCGATTTTTTCGTGCCATTACTTTTTATCCTATTTATCCCCTTACAAAATGAGGCATTTCTTCTGGTATAACTATCGAAAGTTCAACGAGCCCAGCTACTTTTCCGCCCTTATGCCACGGGCTTTGGTGGATTAGTTTCTTCTGACCATTTTTTAATATGGTATAAGCGTTTGTGCTACCGCTAGCGAGCATATTCTTAATCATTGCCGTTGCTCTTTCGCCATGACAATCGTAAAGTGACTTGCCAACAAGCGATGCACCGCCGCGTGCCTCCCATGTTGCAGCGGCCTTATCGTTCATATATACTATTATGCCATCGCTGTCGCAAACTGTTACAGCAAAAGGCGTTTCCTTCAAAAAATCTTCTGTAATTTCCATGCTATTCAATATTTACCTTTAATGTCTGAACCCTGTCGGGGCCAACCGACAAGTACGAAATCTTCACTCCTGTTTCCTTTGCAATAAATTTCAAGTAGTCCTTGAGAGGCTTTGGCAAATCATCCTCGTTCTGGCACTTTGAAATATCTTGCTTCCAACCGTCGAATTCAACGTAAACAGGCTCTATATCATCTGTCATCTCGAAAGGAACGTAATCGACTTCCTTACCGTTAATCTTGTATGCCACAGCCACCTTCAACTTATCAAAATCGTTAAGCACATCGGCCTTTGTGATAATAATGTCTGTCAATCCATTGAGCATGACGGCATACTTGAGAGCCACGAGGTCGAGCCAGCCGCAACGACGCGAACGTCCAGTTGTTGCACCGTATTCGTTACCAATCTTGCGCAAAGTTTCGCCAGTAGCGTCGAAAAGTTCTGTCGGGAACGGACCGCTGCCTACACGGGTGCAATATGCCTTTACTATGCCGTAAACCTTACCGATTTTCGATGGAGCTACGCCCAAGCCCGAGCATACTCCCGATGCCAAGGTATTCGACGAGGTAACAAATGGATACGAACCATAATCGATATCGAGCATTGAGCCCTGAGCACCTTCTGCCAAAATCGACTTGCCTTCGTTCAATGCCTTGTTGACATAAATTTCAGAATCTATGAAATTGAAAGTCTTAAGGTATTCGACAGCCTCGAACCATTGCTTCTCGTATTCCTCGTTGGTTTCGGTGAAATTGTAACCTTTCATCACTTTCAGGTGGTGAGCCTTTGTAGTGTTGTACTTCTGCAAGAAGTCAGGCGAGAACATTTCACCCATACGCAGACCAATACGTGCCGTACGGTCGGTATAAGTTGGACCTATACCCTTCTGAGTTGAGCCAATTTTGCTTGCACCCTTGTATTCCTCATAAGCCTTGTCGAGCAGACGGTGCGACGGCATTATGAGATGAGCCTTCTTGCTGATTAACAAATTGTTGTGCAAATCGGCACCAAGTTTCATCGCCGACTCAATCTCCTCGCGTAAAATCACAGGGTCAACCACAACGCCACTACCGATGACGTTCATTGCCTTCGGACGGAAAATACCCGAAGGAATCGTATGGAGAACGTGCTTTATATTGTTGAATTCCAACGTATGTCCGGCATTCGGACCGCCCTGGAAACGGGCAATAATGTCATACTGCGGCGTAAGCACATCGACAATTTTTCCTTTGCCTTCGTCGCCCCACTGCATACCTAATAAGACATCTACTTTCATTGCTGTTTATTTTCTGTTTTTTAATTCTTTACAATTGCTACATATACCATAAATGGTAAGAAAATGGGAAACCACATCGAAATCATACTTCTGAAAAACCTCGTTCTTGACATCCTCGACCTTCGACAACGAAACTTCGTATATCTTTCCGCACTGACGGCATATAAAATGGTCGTGCTTGATATTGTCCATTGTCTTCTCGTAGGTATTGCCCTTGTCAAACTGATGCTTTACCAGCAGCCCTGCGTTTATAAGAATGTCTATGTTGTTGTACAAGGTAGCAAGGCTGACGTGATAATTCTTATTCTTCATCGACTCGTACAAGGTCTCGATGTCGAAATGGCCAGAATTGGAGTATATCTCGTCAAGTATAGCAAAACGTTCAGGAGTTTTCCTCAACGAATTGCTCTCAAGGTAGTTCTTCAATATGTCGTGTGGCGTAAGCCTTTTCTCGTCCATTTTCTAATAATAAAATTCGTCTCCTCGCTTAGGAATCTGAATATTGCTGTATCCTTTGCTCATGAGGTATTCGCGATAGAACTTCTGAGCTTCGTAGTCGCCATGAACAAGGAAAATATTGCGCAACTTATCGGGATCCTGGCACGAAATGAAATCGCCCATCTCGATATAGTCACCGTGACCGCTCAACGATTCAATCTTCTCAATATCAGCATTCAGCGGATGTACATTTCCGAAAATTGAAATTTCGTGCAAACCTTTTTCCTGAATTCTTGCGCCCAAGGTTTCGGGAGCACAATATCCGACAAGCATTATGGTGTTACGCGAATCCTCGATGCTATTTGCTATATGATGCTTAACCCTACCAGCTTCGGCCATTCCCGATGCCGAAATTATTATGCACGGCTTCTTGGTAGAGTTCAAGGCTTTCGATTCTTCAGCACTTTTCACATAATGCAAAGTGTCGAAATAGAACGGATGCGGATCGTTCTTCATGGTTTCGATAATGCCATCGTTGTAGCACTCCTTGTGCATCTTGAAGATTTCGGTAGCATCGACCGACAGCGGACTATCGACATAAATATCGATTTTTGGCAGAATGCCCTCGTTGTAGAAATTGTTGAGCATATACACAATTTCCTGTGTACGGCCCACGCTAAACGACGGGATTATCAGTTTTCCACCACGCTGCACGCAAGTGTTGTTTATGACATTGTACAAATCGAGTTCGGTCTCCCTGTCCTGTTCGTGGATACGGTCACCATAAGTTGCCTCGGTGATAAGGATGTCGGCTTGCGGAAATGGTACTGGCGGCTTTACAATTCTGTTGTGCGGACGTCCAACGTCACCAGTATAAGCTACTTTTGTCACCTTGCCGTTTTCTTCGATAGTGACGTTTACTACAGCACTACCGAGCATGTGACCACTATTTGTGAAACGAACAGTTATGCCTTCGTCAACCTTGTAATCCTCGTCGTATGGCACCGAAACGAAAATCTTCATGCACTGCTCGGCATCCATGTGGGTATAAATCGGATTCACCCGCGGAAGCCCCTGCTTGAAAAGCTTCTTGTTGTACCACTTGATATCAAGTTCCTGAATATAACCGGAATCGGGAAGCATAATGGAACACAAGTCCTTGGTTGCTGGCGTACATATAACCTTGCCAGTGAAACCATTCTTGTAAATATAAGGGATAAGTCCTGTATGGTCGATATGTGCATGCGACACAAGTACATAGTCAATTTCGGAAGGTTCAAATCCGAGGTCTCTGTTGGCAGCATCTGTTTCCATGCCTTTTCCTTGAAACATACCACAGTCGAGAAGTATTTTCTTTCCCGAATCTGTAATTATCAGATGTTTACTTCCTGTTACCTCGCGAGTAGCACCTATAAATTTTATCTTCATCTTCAATAGTTTAACAAATGTCAGCTTCTCATTCTGAGCCGAACAAAACAAGTTTCAAACTTACGGCTTTTTTACCTCATATCAGCATAAGTCGTCTATTTTTTATGAACAACCGAAAACAATAAGAGCCACAGCAGTTGGTGTTATTTTGTTAATTATGAACACTACTAGTCGAACCTCATCGAATCGGCAGGCGTAATCTTCGACACGATAAACGACGGCAATATCATCATCACCACTATCACAACCAAAGTGCCAGCATTAAGCAGCAAAATGTTCACGATGTCCAGATTTATCGGAACAGTTGACACATAATACGATGCCGGGTCGAGATGTATAATGCCGAAATAATACTGCAGCACACAGAGCAGAATTCCAATCACATTGCCCCACAGCAACCCTTTGATTGTAAGATAGGAAGCAAAATACAGGAAAACTTTTCGTACAGAGACATTGGTTGCCCCCATACTTTTCAGAATGCCAATCATGTTCACCCTTTCGAGAATCAGCACCAACAGTCCCGAAATCATATTGAAGCCCGTAACGGCAACCATAAGTCCGAGAATTATCCACACGTTCATGTCGAGCAACGACAGCCAGTCGAAAATACCAGGATATTCCTGCCGTATGTTTGTGACTTTCAGAATCTCACCATCGGGATTGTAGGAACAACAAGTTTTCGAAACCTTACGTTCCATC
>JAEEGL014896346.1_pt1 | contig 33273 bp, 30 predicted proteins | sample 9134231 | NCBI WGS metagenome assembly JAEEGL01 (sample SAMN16246548, study PRJNA631951) | gut metagenome | biome: gut microbiome; feature: rumen; material: fiber-attached | host: Bos | place: Iran: Karaj | collected 2018-10 | reverse complement strand
GGAACAGACATTACTCCCGCAAGCCATGCATCACCCACCATTGATGGGTAATTTACCACTCTGTCGTTATGTGTCACGATATCGTTGATCTCGACTGTTCTGGATTTAATGTTGAGTTTTTCGGGCATTGCCCACTGGGCATAATCCTCAGGCTTAACATCTTTGATCTCACGCTCATCAAAGTCTATCTGATTGGTGTATTTAAGGAATACCGCCAGCTCCGGATCATTAAGACGTCTTGCGCTGAGTTCACCGTTATGAAGGTTGTCTAAGGCGCTCCTTACCTGTAGATTAAGCTGCTTTTTATCGCTCTCAAACAAAACCATGTAATAGAACGGCGCTACTACCTGGTGATCCGTGCACAGGCCTTTGAGCTCGGTCAATCTGTCGTTTTCTATATCCACTCTGGCCTGGAACTCAGCCTCGTTCATCATGCCGCTCTCATAAGATTTGCGGAGCTGGGCAAGCTTTTCCTTCTCGACTGCTATGTAGGAATCATATATGATAGGACGCTCAATCTTCACAATATTGGCAGCAAATCCCATATGTACGCTTCTGAGCACCCTGCCGACCCCGGCTTCAATGGAGTTGTTACGCCTGTGAGGGCTGAAAAATCTGAATTCCACCGGATCTATCTCAATAACGGCGCCATAATAACTGCCGCCGTACTCGATCAGGTTTTCTTTTATGCCTGTGAAAGGCATAATATTATCCATAAAGGCATAGCTGGCGTTTTCTTCCTTGCCCTGCTTTGCCTCGTTTTTTGCTTTCTTTCTGGCAGCGCTTCGCTCTGCTCTGGCGAGCCAGACTGCGTTTTTCTCCTCCTCGGTAGCGGTCTTGCTCTTTAATATCTTATCTTCCTGTTTTATAAGCTCTTTTAATGCCTGCTTGCTGAGTTTCTTACTCTCCTTGTCAGCTTCCTTTTCTTCTTTGCCGGCTTCCTTTTCCGCAGCAGCTTCATTCTGTTCCAGGAGCTCCTGCTTCATCTCCTCTTTATTGTCCTTCTTCTTGAGGAGCTTGTCATCATATACCCTTGCATAACGACGCACATATCCAAAATGTCTTATGATATGCAACAGCATAACGTAGGTCGGCTCAGTATCAAGACGCAGCAGCAAAAGTGCTGTTACTGAGAATACCGCGATCGCGATCCCGAACTTAAACGGCAGAGGCGACAGGATAACCAACACCAGCATAGCCAGACCAATGGCGGCTACTATGACGTCTGCTATTGAAACTCCCTTGAAAAGTTCTATTCTGACCTTTGTTTTTCCGGGTATAAATCTCATATCCAATCCCTCTTAAACTAATTTTTCGGGAGGAGTCTTTCAAAACCGCAATTTTGTCTAACTCCCCAAAAAACGCAACAAACCCCGAAGGCAGGAATCACCTGTCTTCGGAGAAATATAACTATATTATCACTCATTTGCCGGTGGCGGATTGTTATTGTCCGGCTGATTTCCCTCCGGACCCCCACCGTGATTTCCATCCGGAAGATCATTGGCACCACCGCCGCCTCCGCCGCCGTCGTCAGGCAACGGCTCAGGCTCGTCATTGGAACTGTGATTGTTGTCCGGAAGATCATTGGAACCTCCGCCGCCACTGCCGCTTCCGCCGCCACTTCCGCCGCTTCCACCGCTTCCGCCGCTTCCGCCGTCGCTGCTGCCGCCACTGCTGCTTCCGCCGCTTCCGCCTGATGAACCGCCGCCGCCTTTAGCCCAGCCGAACACCTTATCCATGGCCATATCTGCAGCAGATGTCGCATCCTGGCTTATAGACTGCATACCTGCACTGTTTGCCATAATACCTGTCAGCATACCGCTGGCCTTCTTGGATACCGAGAATCCCGCTATCATCATAAAGAGCTTACCTATAAGGTTTAATATAGGCGCGATATTTACAGATGTTCCGCTTATGGTGACATCTGTGAAAAGAACCAGCTTATCACTCATGATGATGGGTATGAACAGCATTGACACTCTCATGGCAATGACTGTGGCCAATACGGATGTACTCTGTACGGTAAATGCCACCGTCCACTGCTTGCGCTTCTCACCGTCATCCACCGGCTCAAAAGCAAAGATAAGCGGCGCTATAAGATACAACAGCATCATGTTGAAGATTCTGGATACGCACGAGAACACTATCATACATATGTTCCACAACAGCATATATCCTCCGAGTATCAGCAGCAGATAATTATACCTGTAGAGACTGAGAGAAAAGTCGGCATAAACAGAATCATAGTCATAAATACTCTTCTGTCCGTAATAATACGGTCCACGGAGCGCATCAGTCATAGTCGGATTCTGATTGTAAACATCGTTTTTGGCAGCCTTATATGTACATACCAGGAACAGGAACTGCTCGATAGATACATCCTGAGCCTTATCCTTGCTGATGGTCAGTCTTTCGTAGCTGGACAACGGCCTTAAGCCTGTGTTGGTCTTCATTTCGGCCATGATTTCCAGTATAGCATCCGAAACAGGCTTGTTATATACATCCAGTTTAAGTTCTGTATCGACATTTGCGGCATTTACCAGCCTCTGCAGCAATGACTGCCATGTACTTATCTCGTTGCCATTCTTATCTTTTGTAACATAATAAAATTCAAAAACACCCTCATCCAGGAGATATTTCAACTCCGGCCTCACCGCATTGTAACAGCTGTTGATGTTGTAGGATGTATCCGGTGACCCGTTCAGAGAGTAGTTGCCTATGGTATTGAATATCCTGGCCATGGATGCGAACTGCTCATCGGTAAACTCGATCTTCTGTGGTTTTCCAAGGTCATCCGCGTAATTGAATACGTAATTGACCTGCTGCATCAAAGTGTTAGAGAAAGATATGACGACCAGTATTATAAAATTCATACTGAATATCAGCAACAGACTCTTGGCCATACTGCCTAAGATCGCTCCCATGGAACGCTGATCCTTGTCACGACCATCAAACATCTTCTTGATAACAGCCACCATAGTAGCAGCAATACACAGCGCAAATCCTATAAAGGCCATGCCCATATATATATTTGACACTGTCTTATTTTCGAAGAAAACATTGGTCAGGTAGGTTGTCTTTCCGTCATATGTAACCTTTGTAACACCGGCAAAAACACTGTATACCTCGTATATCAGACGAATGATCTCACAGATGGCTATCACTATGGCATAAAAGAATTTGTAGAAGAGATCCGCAATGGCCTCCGCAACAGTATCCATAATGCTGTCTACAAGATCTCCTCCGGCACCGAAAATGCCGTCCACAATATCCCCGATTCTGATTAATGAAAGGTAATTCATAAATATCCCTCCGCGATTCAACTACTCTATCTGGTCTTCAGATGGGTTCGCGTATAGTAGATATACACACCCACTGCTATTATGATCAGTATGAGTATGATCAGTAGTATTACTCCGTAGCTGTCGAGGTATATCATGATGATGAACTGGTACTCGCTGGAATTACCTGCCTTATCAGTCACAGTTACAACATATTTGCCGCTCTGGGTAAGAACGTACGATACCACCATCGGGAATTCGTTTCCATCCCGGGCGATGGAAATCGAAGCATCCGGATCCTCATTAACAATGGTGACGGGGCCGCTTGCTCTGCCCTTTTCATTTACACCCTCCAACACCAGTGTTGGCGGTGTGATATCCACCGTAAGGTTGAGAGCGTATTCAAGGCCGTTCTGATAGCACTCGTATGACACGTAATACCTGCCCTCCTCGGACATATCCACGTAGCCTCCGTAATACCCTGTATCCTCGCCATTGTAGGAAACCGAAATGATGTCAAATCCCTCAGGCATCGCATATCCCATAACCGAATTCGTCATCTCTCCGCAGATAGTGAAGCCTAAGATCTGTCTTTCTTCACCTGCGTTCATCACAGTCACGATATAACTGCCTGCATAAGTAAACTGACCATTTTTGTGATCTATTACGTTTCCATTTAAATATACCCTGGGATCTATGCCATCGGTTGCAGAAAAGTCAACATTATTTTGAACGATCATTCCATCTGCAACACTGCATGATATCTCTCCGCCCTGATCATCAACCGGGAAAACATAGCAGGATTTGCCGAAATCATAATAGCAGTTGTCGGTTATCCAAACAGTCTCGCCCTGACTGTCTTCCTCGTCGTAGCCGAAGTCCAGAAGGGAATAATCATCATCTGCCGGTTCACCCGTGAATGGATCGATCTCTCCGTTGTAATCGAAATCGCTGGCCTTCGCTGTAATGGGCGCCAATGAAAGAGCCAGAAGCCCCACCCCCGCTGCACATACGCTCCTTAGCATAATGTTCTTAAAAAATCTCTGAAGATCCATAATCAAACTCTCATCTTCCTGTAATGTAGTAATCTGTATCAACCGGATTAGCATCCCCATCAGGCGCTCTCGACCTCTGTTTCTCCCAATACCGCGTCATTTCTGGCAGACAGATCGTAGAATACCTCATCCGCGCGGAACATATTGCTGCGGATCTCTCCCAGATCCATCTGTCCCATCTGATAGTATTTGCACAGATAACTCGGTGTATACTTGGTCATCAGCGGGTAGTTACCGAAGGTAACAATTATGGCATTTCCGGTAGACTCCTTATTATTGAGCTTCTGAAGCTCTGACGGATATATAAGGGGACGAACCTGCTGCTGGTTGGATACGCTGTAATCGCCTTCCTTGGCGCCCATGCTGGCTGATGTGCTGGAAGTTCTGACAGTAACATTCCCGCAGAGCTCGGAGAACTCCTTACAGGTTCCGATATCATTGGAACCGATGAACATCTTCATACCACAGTTAGACTTTACGATATCCGCCACTTTCTCACCGTATACGTTGTTGAGCTGGGAATAACTCTGTACCACCATGTTAAACCATATCTTACGGGAACGACCAACGGTGATCATCTTGTCGAATTTCTCTATCTTGGGCATGTTACCGAACTCGTCCAGTATAAAATACACGTTTCGCGGAAGACTCAAGTCCTCTCTCGCACTGGCAACCTTGATGAGCGCCTTGTACATACACAGGATGAACACGGCTGCAAGACCGTGTCTCGTATCCTTCTCATCCGGTATCTTCATGAAGAGGGCTGTAGGTTTCTCGGCAAACTCCTCGGCTTTGATATCGGTAGCCGAAGTAAGACCGCAAAGACCACGGTCGTTAAACATGTTCAGCTTATCAAAGGTTATGGACATGTAAGAACTCATAGTGCTCTCCGCAGCAGAAAGAACCTGTCTTGACAGTGTAACTGCCTGTGACAGGGGATTTCTGCCCTCAAAGTACTTTTTGAGAGCTTCAAATTCATTTTCGGAATTGGTGAGCGCTTTGTTCAGGTTAAAGAAATTAAACTTCTCCTTGGTCATGCCGAGGTCAGGATCTTCACTGTCCTCCAACATAGCAAGACAGGTCGCCATAATAATGGATCTGGCGCCCTTCTCCCAAAGCGGATCTTTTTCATTTTCGATAGGACATATAACGGATACAAGGTCATTTAAATCCTCGTACATTTCATCATATATCCTCTGTCTTGTAACTGCTATATCATCCTGACAGTGAGATGCATCGGCATATGCCTTTCCCTGCCATTCAATCCAGACCTCATCCGGTTCTGCGAGACCATCCATCTGCTTGAGATCCGGATAATTTTCCATGGAATCCCTGTGTGCCTTAATGCCATTACCGGCATAGAGATAATCCTGATACATATCCCACACGCCGCCCAACGGATTCCAGCGGCTTGATGAGTAGGTATCACGCAGGTCGAGCAGCAACACGTTGTAGCCCCTGGACTGGAGGAACTTTGAGTGAAGGGAGAAAAGCTCTCCCTTGGGGTCCGTCATGATCATGGAGCTTCCGGCGCTGGTGGCACCTAAAAGCTGTATCATGGGATTGATGAATGTAGTCGTCTTACCTGAACCGGTAGCACCGATGATAAGCGAATGCGCTCCCGGAAGGAAGTTGATGTACATCTTCTTGCCACTGACATAAGCTCTGACCGGAATACCGTCTTTCTTGGAATCTTTGAGCTGCTCATATGTAAAAAGCGGGAAATATTTGTCTCTCTCTTTATCTGTCAGGAAGCGGCTGTTCTCAAGAGCACCCTCCACCATGGCGTCCAGGCCCTTTTTTTCCTTCATCCTGCGGCTGGACATGGAATGGTAATCATTGATAAAGAAGATCAAAAACAGAAATCCTGCAGCGACCAGTCCCTCAATCCAGGTCAAAGGCTGTAACAGCAGCTTAAAATCTGTTACAAACGGTTTTCCTTTACTCAGATTATCAAGGTTTTCGGTGATAAGCCTTATCGCAAACCCCAGCACTCCGGCAGCAAACACACCCAGGAATACATATAAAGCCAATAACTGCGGTTTGATTTTTTCTAATAAATCTTTCATAGTCTGCCCTCATACAATCTGTTCCAAACGATCAGATCTTAGTGTAGTGAGTTTCATTACCCTTTGCGTCATAATAATAGTAATTTATATCAACAGAACTCTTAAGTCCGGGTCTGTTCCCGACTGTAATGGCACTGCCCTCATAAGCTTTTATAACAGAAGTTGACACAGGGGTGAATGAACCGTAATGAGGATCAAGTCCCAGAGTGGCGGCGTTGGAATTTGTGTCATATTTTGTATTCACAAACTTCTTAAAGTACTTGCGCACGTTGTAACCCAGGAAAAGTCTTCCGCCCTTGTGATTCTCTATTGTGGTCTTGTCTTTCATGTCAACTCTGCCTATTGACAGAAGTCCGTGATTTACTACCAGGGACTGTCTCGGCGCCTGTTTGCCTGCCGGATCTGTATAAGCCTTGAAAGTACATGTGGCATTCTGTGTCGAATTAAGGCACTCTTTGCCAAGCCCGATCATCGCCCTGCCACCCGGCATCACTATCATGGTACCGCCTATGAGGTTAACCTGTCCGCCTCCTTTCGAAGGTGAAAACGGTATTATGGTGGCTCCGTCCTGAACCAATAATGTTCCGTAGCAATTTATGGTGCCGTTCACAAAGAAAGTACCTTTTGTGACAGTCAGTACACAACCTTCCGGAATTGTGAGTGTGCATCCGTCTTTCAGCAGGAAGTCGTTCTCTATCTTAAAGATCTTCTCAATAGTACAGGGCTTATCTATAACACTGTAGAATTTCTCAGTTGCCTTGAAAATCTTAAAATAGCTTGCCTTTCCCCATCCGGAATCACCAGTGCTGTTGATGGTCCAGCCTGCATAGGTATCTATGAACGTGTCCTTTGCACCGCTGCGGTTATAGAATATCTTGTATGTGGAATCGGGCATGTTGCGGCTGACATCCCTGTCTTTTTTGCTCATATCGTCGTCACTGATAAAAGTGAAATGATCTCCGCTGTCTTTGAAATGCAGATTGTGCGAATTCACCCAGAGATACTTGTCATTAGGCATCATCTGAATGGCATATTTGCAGCTGCCCACGTTATCGCCGTCCGTACCTGTGTAATGAAATTTCGGAGCATTCATGGTGTCTTTTGTGATAAAGGTTCCACCCGGTTTAACCGTCAGATCTATGTAAGGATCGTCGCTTCTGTCCTGCATATACCAGAGTCCGTCCTGTTCGCTCCAGCTGGAACTGCGGTAACGTCCCTGAGAGTCATAGCTATTACCCAATGTAACCCATTTATCATTGTACGAGAGGAATCCGGTAAAAGTATACTTGTAATCTTTAAGGTCATCTACTCTCGTCCACTCTATAAAACTTGTCGTATGATTGGGATCCGGGTTTTGTGCCGCTTCCGCCGATGTATCCCCCGCCATTCCCCATGCTGCTAATGCAAGCAGCATCGTTCCGGCAACTGCGGATATTTTCAATTTGAATCTCTTGTCCCTCTTCATGTTATACCTCCGATATCTCTGAAAGCATCTCGCTGTATGTATCTCCATGAGCTGATGCAGGATATGTTCACCCATGTCCTGCATCGGATCACGTCCGATGTGCCTGCCGATCCGGGGACGGCGGAGATCCTATAGTAATCCCCTCCGTCCGACAGACATTGCTCCCTGTAGCCGGGATTATTATACTGTAGTCTTTGTAGCCCACTTTGTAAGCGGATCGATGGTAAGTCTGAGTACCAGCATCAGCACGAAGATGAGTACAAAACCAATGATAGCGTTCTTGAGATGGCTCTTTGCCTTCTCTCTCTCCTGAGGCTCCTCTGCCTTTGCAAATTTAACTCCCAGGAATACACAGTAAATACTGCCAAGTGCGCCTACAATACCGATAACCGGTGTCAAAAGACTCTTGATAAGGTCAATGATCGGCTTTGAAACACCTGCGAAATCCGGCGAGTTAGAATTAGCACTGGCTGTCACAGGAGCCATCATGATGGCTGTGCTTGCCATGAGTACTGCATACTTGATCTTTTCTGATAATTTTTTCATGTTTTTCCTCCTACTTTATAAGTCGACTTATATTTTGTGCAGGGGATAAGAATCCCCTGTGCCGTGGGAAACATTTATACCGGTGGATCTGCCGGTTATTAGTTTTCCATTGTTCTATGAAAACAGCTTTCGCTGATCCAAGACATATCATCTGCCGGGCAATCCCTTCTGAATATCCGGCGGTTTCTGGGCTGTCACCGGCTTTCTGGGTGCCGCCGCCTTAAATCGCTCCTCTGCAGCCCTGGCTTTCCAGCATGTCCGCTCCACCAGTCTCTCCGGTGGTTTCGGCTCATTGAGCGCCAGAGACAAAAGCTCTGCTATTCTTTCTCTTTCCATAATGCAGCCTCCAAATTATGTAGTCTTTACACGGCCTTGTCTGCAGCTTCAAGTGCGACTTTCAGGCTCTCCCTGCCCCTCTTCAGATGAGATTTCACCGTATTCTCCGGTCTGTCCAAAAGCTCTGAGATCTCCCTTACCGAAAGACCTTCAATATAGTACATTGTGATAGCCTCCCGATATTCAGGCTTCAATTGCTTTATGGCATTCCTCAGATCCATGATCTCCTCCGAAGCCGGTCCGTTATCTTCCTGCTCTATCTGCATCTCGGTGATATCCTCATAGGGATGTCTGTCCGCAAACAGATCTTTTGAACAGTTCATGGTAACCTTTATGAGCCATGCCTTTCTGTGCTCCTCACTCTCAAAGCTCCTGTCTTTCTTGAAATAGCGCAGGAACACTTCACTGTATACGTCATCCGCATCCGTGGAATTTCCTACGTAGCGCATGGCAACTCTGTATACCATATTGCTGTATGTGCGTACTACTGTCTCTGCATCCATCAGTATATCCGTCTCCCTGCATTTATTCTGTATGGAACGCATCCGACTCTCCGCTTTTTTGACCGTTCTAATAGTGATACTCCCGATGGTCAAAAAAGGTTGCAGAAAAAACAAAAACTTTAATTTCTCCTTTGCAGATAGTCATCCATACTCAATCCTATGAATGATACCACAAAAATAAAAAACAGTCTACACTTTCACATCAAAAAAATCCGACCCATAAGGGTCGGATAAAAGAGGAGATGTATTATGAAAAATATACAAAACCGGCATGCCGGATATTTGTTTGGCGGGAACCGTCCAAACCGTTATCAACTTGGGAGCTCCCTTTTGATGTATCTGATTCTATACAACAAATGTGTTTTGGGTATGCACAAATTGTAAACAATTTGTAAATTTTCGGAATTCTTTTTTATTTTCCGCCCTTACCGCCCTGACCCGCGTCAAACTCCTCCTTCTCGCCGAGAAAGAACATTGCACCGACAGCCAGCACCACAATGATGGCCAGCGGAAGCGCCAGTGTCACCGTAAGCCCAAGATTCCGTGTATACGTAAAGATCGTCAGCATTACGCAGATATAGGTCAGTATTATGATGAGAATACGCCATAGTTTTTTCATGATTGTCCACCGTTAGATCATCTTTCCCACTTATCACACAGAGCATTGATCTGATCCGCAAACTTTGCAAGATCTTTGTTGGCCATACCACGGCATTTCTTGATGACGGCGGCAAGACGCTCACCTGTCATTACCAGACGGTCAAATACTGTAGCCGAAGCCTTGAAGATCTGCTTCTTCTCTACCTTTTTGCGGTCTCCCTCCGCAACGCACTCTCCCGTGATGAGATCATAGGTATCCCCGCTGAAAGGCGCCACGGCATCCATCCCCACGTCTTCCACTATATGTTTTGCAAAGCCCTCGGCACAGGTTTCCTCACCGTGTACCACAAAAACTTTCCTGGGCGGCTTTCCTGTCTTAAAATGCTCTATCCATGCCGTGAGATGATCCATGTCAGCATGTCCGCTGATACCCGGAAGGTTCACTATCCATGCCTTTACTTCGATCTCCTCGCCGAAGAGCTTTGCTTTATCTGCACCGTTGATCAGCGAATGACCGAGAGTTCCCTCGCACTGGAATCCCACAAACAGTATAGTAGAATTGCTGCGCCAGAGATTGTGCTTGAGATGATGTCGTATACGACCGGCCTCGCACATACCGGATGCGGAGATTATAACCTTGGGCTTCGGATCAAAGTTGATCTGTCTGGATTCATCGCTCGACACTGCAACCCTGAGACCGTCAAATCGGATGGGGTTTACCCCTGCCTCCACCATGCTCCTTGCCTCATCATTAAAGCAGTCCATGTCATTTTTGTGGAAAATATTGGTGGCCTCCACCGCTAAGGGGCTGTCAATAAACACTTCAAAATTCTTAAACTCCGGCAGGAGATTTTCCGTCTTGATGCGCCTGATGTGATACAGCATCTCCTGGGTACGACCAACGGAGAATGCAGGAACCACCACATTTCCTCCCCTTGTGAAGGTGGTGTTCAGTATCTTCGCAAGCTCCACCGCATAATCCGGCGGCGTGCTGTGATTGCGGTTGCCATAGGTGGATTCCATTATCACGTAATCCGCATCATTTATATATTCGGGATCCTTGATAAGAGGTCTGTGACCGTTTCCCAGGTCACCGGAGAATACCAGTTTCTTGGTAATATCATCCTCGGTGATCCAAAACTCGATAGAGGCAGATCCCAAAAGGTGTCCGGCATCCACAAAACGGACCTTAAGTCCCGGCTCTATCTCGATGACCTCATGATAAGCACACTCCGTAAAATGCTCCATAACGCCCTTGGCATCATAGATGTCATACATGGGTATTACTTCTTCGCGGCCGGAACGGATGTTTTTGCGGTTGCGCCACTCTGCTTCAAACTCCTGTATGTGTGCTGAATCCTGCAGCATAATGCTGCAGAGTTCACAGGTAGCTTTCGTAGCAAACACGGTTCCCCTGAAGCCATTCTTATATAACAGCGGCAGAAGGCCCGAGTGGTCAATATGCGCATGAGTCACGAAAACATAATCTATGAGCGATGCATTGACCGGAATCTCCTGATTGACATAGATATCGACTCCCTGCTCCATACCGCAGTCAACCAAAAACTTTGTGTCTGCAAACTCCACATAATGACAGCTTCCCGTAACTTCTCTGTCTGCCCCCAAAAATTCAAGCTTCATATGATCCCCCCTGCCTGTCCTATGATCAAATATAACTTAGTCTGTAGAGCTGTCGGCGTCCGGGAGATCATCTCCCGCTGCGACACCGTCCTCAGTACCGTCCGAGCCGTTGTCTCCGGTGTTTTTCTCGTAAGCGTCCAAAACCTCATTCGCCGGACCGTACATCACAACCCTGCCTTCCTCCAGCCACAATACCGTATCGCACAGATTTCTCAACGAGTCCTCTGAGTGTGACACGATAAAGAATGTGTGCTCCCTGTTGGATATAAGATTTTTCATGCGTCTGAAGCTCTTACGCTTAAACTTTCTGTCACCTACGGCCAGCACCTCGTCTATCAGCATAATGTCTGTCTCCAGAGTTGTGGTAACAGCAAAAGCCAGCTTGGAATACATTCCCGACGAATATGTTGAAACCGGTCTGTCTATAAAATCACCAATGCCCGCAAACTCAATGATCTCGTCTGTCTTTTCCTCTATCCTCTGCTTCGAGAATCCCAGCAGAAGCCCCGACAGCAGAATATTCTCGCGGCCGGTGAGTTCCTTTTGGAATCCCACGCCTATGGCCAAAAGTGACACGGTGTTGCCATGCAGATCTATGGATCCCTTGTCCGGTGAAAAAATACCTGCAATAGCACGTAAAAGCGTGGATTTACCTGCACCGTTCGTCCCTGTGATGCCCACGATCTGACCTCTGGCCACTTCCACGGAAACGCCCTTGACCGCCTCGTATTTGGTACGGTGCATAAGTCCGCGCCCGATTGAGCCCTTGATAGTCACCGCCTGCATGGTGTTGTAGGTAATATGCACGTTATCAAGTGTCACCGCGGGTATGAACTCCACACCCTCCGGAATATATTTGCCGCGCAGATTGCCGGTCTCATCCTTAATCTTCATCTTCTTCAGAAGATTTTTCCCAAAGCGGCGTTTCTTTTTCTTTTTTTTATGACCGGTGGCGTTTAACGCACCGTCTTCCGGATTCTGCTCATCAACATCCGTCTGAACGGAAGTTTCAGTATCCTCCGTTAAAATTTCATTTGAGTTTTCCATGATGTCCTCACTTATCGCCAAAATGCCGTACATTGATCGTCCGGTCCCGCATCAGATCGCTTTAACATAGCTGTTTTCATTTTTGTAGATCAGGAATATTCCCAAAACATCCAGCACCAGAGATATTCCAAGCCATATGAATATCCACTTGATCTCCGGCGACGTATTATAAAGCATCGCATCCCTCGAGCTGATAATGGTGTAGGCCATGGGATTGCCCTTTGAGAGCAATGCTGCAAGCTCAGGGTAATGCTTTCCCATCCTGGTACGAATGTCAAACACGATACCCGTGCCGTAAAACAAAAGCTTCATCAAAATCTCTATCACATTCCCGAGATCGCTGATATACACTCCAAAGTGCATACATATACACATGACTCCAAAGGTGAAAAGATACACTATGAGTATCATCGGAATGATATACAGTATCTTAAAGCTGGGTGCAACGCCGTATACAGCCATCATCACGAAGACCACCAGAAGGCTCATCAGCATCTTAAACGAATTGACACCCATCTCGGTGAACAGCAGGATAACCTTCGGAAGATAAACCTTTGAAACTATGGATCTGTTTCTCTTGACCATCTTCACGGATTTTTTGACACAGGTGGAAAAAAAGTTCCATTGCGTCAGTCCCACGAAGATGAATAACGGAAAGTACTGCTCCTTTTTCTCGAATATGACACCGAACACAAAAGAGTAAACAAACATCATGCACAGGGGATCCAGCACCAGCCATATCCAGTTCAGGTAGCTGTCTGCCACTTCGCTCTTCAGTGCCGAACCTGCCGAGATTCTGATGTAAAAAAAGTATTTTTTCAGGTCTGTAAAAAATCTCTTAAGGGTTTTCATTTTTCATTATCTCCATTATGATCCTCTCTGTCGCATGCCCGTCGCAATATGTCATGGTGCGCTCTCTGAAAGCATCCATGGCATCCGCATCAAAGTTTTCGTCTACACCGAGGACAGCCTCGCGAAGACCGTCGTAGGTCGTGACATGAGGTGCCGGTATACTGTCATAATCCTCGTAAAACCCGTTCTCCCTCACATATGTATCAAGATCCGGAGCAAACAGTATCAGCGGCTTTTGTAACAGACTGTAATCATATAATATTGACGAATAATCCGTGATCAGAATATCGCATACCATCATCAAGGACTCTGCGCTCATATCGGAATCATTCATCTCCGACCGCCTTTTCGCATGAGGATGAAGTTTTCTGATGATGTAGTATCTGTCGGAAAGCTCCTCCCTCAGCCGCTCTATCTCGTCTCCCCCGAAGAACATGGGATCCGATGCGCTTCCCCTGAAGGTAGGTGCCCACAATACTACTTTTTTGCCCGATGCCCCGGGATGTTTTTCGGCAAAGCGTTTTCTCTGCCTTTCCACATAGACCCTGTCAAATAAGAAATCTGTTCTGGAAATGCCCGTAGCCCTCACAATATGCGGATCTGCCCGCATGGCACCTGCAAAAGGCTCCACCGCATAATCCGCAGAAACCGTCACCAGGTCGTAATTGCCGAAGACATTGCCTCCTTTATAGCTTGAGGGTATATTCCATTCGCTGTCGTATCCGAAGCGTTTTAACGCTCCTGCCGCATGCCAGAGCTGAACCACCCTGGTCTCTTTGCGTTTCTTCGCCCCTGCGACCGGCAGATGATTATCGCATATAAACACATAAGATGCAACTGCATATTGCCGCATGAAGGCTATGCTCTCCTTCAATGCATAAAAACTGCCCCTGCTGTAATCCCTGTAGATCTCCATCACTGTGTAATCTGTGTTCCTCGTCAGGTAATCGCGCATACGTATCATGCTGTAAGGACATTTATCATGATGACAGTCGCTCAATATCACCAGTCTTTCGTCAACGGGTTTTTTTGCCGCCATTTTGTATACGGTTGGAAGGACCACAGACTGCAGCAAAGATTTAATTGTCTCTTTTATCCATAAAGCCACTGTAAACAGCCTCTTTTCATTATCCCGGTCACCCGTGATATTTCTTTAATCCCTCAATCACATAAGATATCATATATGGTATACGGGCAAAAAATCCGACACCGGCACATTTAAGGCTGCCGTATTGCATCAAAGCAGATCTGATCTTATTTCTGGATTTGCCGCCCTCAGACAGAACACTGCAGAGATAAGGTTCATTAATGCCGCCTGCGGGGCCGTACTTTTCCGTGATCTTAAGCCACAGTATGTAATCCTCATGGTATTTGGAGAACCTGAATCCAAACTCGGATGCTATACTCTTTTTGACCAGCACCGAGCCACAGGGAATAATATTGGTACGCAGAAGATCCTCTCTCGAAATCCTCTCCTTAACGCCTATGATGCGTCCCAATGACTCTCCCTCAGACGTAAATAACTCCCTGGCGCAGCACACCAGGGAAGGTTGTGTCTTTTCCATCAGAGACATTTCCGAGGCAAGTTTCCCGGGCTTCCAGAAATCATCAGCATCCAAAAAAGCCACATACTCCGTTTCACAAAGCTCGAGCCCTCTGTTGCGGGCAGCAGCCACACCGCGGTTTTGTTCTGCCCTCACCACGGTAACTCTCGGATCATCGGCATATACTGCCAGTCTCTCCTCCGTATCGTCCGTAGAACAGTCGTCTACAACTATCACAAGATTGTGGTCATCCTGGGCCAGCACCGAGTCTACGGCTCTGTTGATATATTTAGCCGCATTATACGCCGGTACTATCGTCGTGACCTTCGTCTTTGTCCTGTCTGTCATTGGAGTCCGTCTCACCATCCTCTAAAAACGGTCTGAAGTCATAATAACTTGCGTCATTTCGCTTAATAATGTGGTTAGAACCCAGAGCATCCGTGTTACCTGCGGCAACACCCTCGGATTTCTCCTTTTGGAACAGTATCTTAACCGTGAAAACGCATATCTTGAAATCAAGCCACAGGGAATAATTCTCAATGTAGGTGAGATCCATCTTCAGCTTGTCATAAGGTGTAGTATTGTACTGTCCGTAAACCTGAGCATATCCTGTAAGTCCTGCCTTCATCTTCAGCCTGAAGGGGAACTCCGGTATGGTGTTTTTGTATTTTTCCATGATATCCGCACGCTCAGGTCTTGGTCCCACAAGGCTCATGTCGCCTATTATGATGTTGAAAAGCTGTGGGAGCTCGTCAAAATGAGTCCTGCGGATTATCTTTCCCACAGGAGTTATACGATCGTCGTCAGCGCTCGATAGCCTGGCTCCGGTCTTCTCAGACTCCACTATCATGGATCTAAACTTGAAAATCTTAAAGAGCTTTCCGTCCTTGGTCACTCTCTCCTGCCTGTAAAAAACGGGACCGCCGTCGTACGCCTTTATGGCTATGGCGATCGCCAGCATGATGGGTGAGGCAATGATGGTGCCCAGTATGCCCGCTGTCAGATCCATCAGACGCTTCACGGCACTCTGTAAAAAGTTGATGCCGTTGTTGCGACTCAAAAACAGAGGCGTATCGAAAAGATCTATCTTTGATGCCGCTGTAACCATAATGTCTGAAAGCTTCGGCACAACATAACACCTGATATTGTACCAGTAACAGTATTTCATGAGATGATTTCTCTCATGTGCAGGTATATCACCTATCAGCACGGTGTCATACTCCTGCATCTTCGCCTGAACCGCAGCCATACCGCAGCTCAATGCTATCTTTTCCTTTATCTGATATTTGTCACCGCGCCTTGTAAGCTTCTCCTCAAGCTTTGAGGGATCGATCTCATCATATATCAACAGCATCTGATGCGGCGGATAAACCCTGGCATATGCAAAACGCGTGCATATAGTCCAGGCAAAGCTTATGGCCATCTGAACTCCCGTCATCTTTAAAACCGGTATGATGGCTGTCATGAACTTCATCTGTCCGATCAAAAGCAGCTCAATATATGTCACGATATTCAGCGCCATAAACGATATCCACTGGGAATATAGCACATCATAATTGCGCAGGTATCCAACGCGAAAGCCCTGAAAAGCCACCAGAAATATCACCATGAGCACCACATAGATACCCACAATGGCCCAGTGTCCCCTGCGGTAGTAATGGAACCGCGAGAGCATCATGAACTCTCTGGAATACATTATGTAAAATATCGCTGTCTCCAAGGTCACGAACATTACGCAGGCCAGGAACATCAGCACTCGTTTGTATTGATAGTAATTGTTCATAGCAAGAGACTCATACTCCCATGTTTGCGATAAGCTCCTCAATGGCAGCCAAAGCCGCCACCTCATCATCGCCCTCGCAGTAAAGCTCTATCTCATCTCCGGTCTTGACACGCGCCCCCAGGACGCTGATGACACTCTTTGCATTCACAAGACTGCGCCCATGTTTGAAGGTTATCCTGGATGCGAACTTTGATGCCATATTGCACAAAGCTTCCGCAGGTCTCAGATGCAATCCTGTTTTATTGTTTATCTTCAAAACCTTCTGTACCATAAAAGTCTTCCTTTCCATGACCTTTGAAAGCACTGTCTGTTTACTGCGATACCTCGCTTCCGGTATCCTCATCTTCCCCTGACGAATCCGTGTTATCCTCCTCTGCGGGAACTGTAGGGCCGCTCTCACTATCCTCTTCGTTATCGTCGGATTCGTTAGTATCTGTCGAGGAAGGCTGTTCTGCGGAGGAGTCCTCCGTGCCAGTATCGGTTTCCGTATTATCTGAGGCCTCTATGCCGCTGTTATCATCCTTCTTTGTCAGAACCACATCAGCGAATATCTCTCCCACATCCACTCCCACAGGAACGTCGGCTAAAAGCCTCGCCTTGTTGGATCCCTGTGACAGGAGCGAAGCATCCAGTGTCAATACTACAGAGGAAGAAGAAGTGTTATTGATAATGTTCTCCTTGCCTGTGAGCACCAGCGAAATGTACTTATCCCTGAAACTGATATCACAGTCATCCGGCAGGTTCAGTATCTCTATTCGCGATGTGAAGAAGGTTATGTTCTTGGACACGATAGAATCTATAACCGCAGTAACATTCACCTTGCCGTCCCCCACGAGAGAAACGCCGCCCGGCAGGAATGCGGAGACATCTATAGTCTGCTTTACATCTCCCCTGGCCCCGGTGATATCCAGCGCCGCAGCAGGTACGCTGATATTGGTGATGCGGTTAAGTGCCGCAACCTTGCCCTTTACCGTCACAGTCTCGGGCTCATATTCTATGGACTCCAGAATGAATCCCTCATCCGGCTCTCCTGTGTATGCAAACACAAGTCCCACATCCTTGGTATCCAGTATTTCAGCGTTGACCGTGATGGTAGATGTGTTGTATGTCAGACGGGCGGTGTCAATGGGATTGTCATATTCATCACACAGAACAGGGATACATGCAGACGAAACATCTCCGGTCATGCCCGTGACATCAATTCGGGCATATACGCTGGATACCTGATCCATGATGGATTTCGGGCCTGATATCCTGATAAGGTTGGGCGTTGCCTTCACTTCTCCCAACACCTTACCCTCGTTCAGAGTCCCTGTAGTCTGGGCACTCACTATAAACTGTGAAGTTGTAACATCCTCAAGGGATACCACAAGCTCCTTATGGGTTACCGGTATCGTGATCTGACTTGAATATCTGAGTGCGGAAATATCTATGGGTACCGATCCTATGCCCTTTTCCTCATCTATGATGATATTCTGAAAATCAGCGGAAACCTTGAAATCCGTACTGGCCAGCTTTTCCATATAGGATCTCTTGGCCGACACTGTAAACTGTATTACGTTTGAATTATCCAGCACGGTGTAACATTTGCCCATCTCCGTCAGATATGAGGCATTTTCCAGCGATACGCTGCTGGTAAATGATTTCGTCATCTTCGGATCGTCATAATTGACCACAAATATCCATAAGACAGCGGCGAACAGCAGTGACAGAAGCTTGTATCCGAGGTTGTGGGTAATGCTATTCAGTATCTTTTTTGGCATTCTTTAACCTCCCTTTCAGCCTGCCGAGCACGCTCTTCTCATTACGCTCTCCGATGTACGAAAAATCGTCCAGGCGTTTTCTCAATCCCTCCTCGGAAAGGCGTCTGGTGATACGTCCTCCCTCAGCTATGGATACGGCACCGGTCTCCTCGGATACCACGATAGTGAGTGAATCCGTGATCTCTGAAATACCTACGGCAGCCCTGTGTCTGGTACCGAGTTCCTTGTCTATATCTTCATTATCGGACAGGGGAAGATAACAGGTTGCCGCAGTAACCCTGTCTCCCCTGACTATTACGGCTCCGTCGTGGAGCGGCGTATTTTTTTCGAAAATATTGATCAAAAGCTGCCTTGTGAGCTTTGCATCCACCTGGATTCCGGTGCCCTCAAACTCCGAGAGGCTGCTGTATTTTTCCATGACTATAAGGGCGCCTGTCTTGACTGCGCCCATCTCAAAAGATGCCTTAACCAGCTCATCCACGGTAGAATCGCTCATCCTGCGATTGGGCTTGGAATTATCGCCCGGGAAAAGATTGAACATGTATTTTTTGCGGCCCAGTCTTTCCAGCGCTTTCCGTAGCTCCGGCTGGAATATGACGGCGAGGGCTATAAGACCTACATTGATCAACCTCTCGGAAACCCACAGGATTGTATTCATCTGGAGGATTGCGGCTATAGCTATGACACCCAGCACCACAATGATACCCTTAAACAGAGTCCATGCCCTGGTCTCCCTGATCCATATCATAATACAGTAGATGATGAATGACAGTATCAGTATTTCCACGATGTCCTTGGCGCCGATACTGGGCAGGGTGCTGCTTATGTATTTTTCCATAAAACTGCGTATGGGGTACATAGCTTTTATTCTTCCTCAAAATCTTTTATAACGTCATCTTTGGTAACATTTTCTACAGCAAATTTCTTGACCTTCTTCTGTCCCTTGGCCACATACACCTTGGGAACAGCCTTCACAAAATAATAATACTCGTCATCCTCAAACTGTACCCGCTCGGTCCGCTCGTAATCCAGATTGAAGAAAAAGAACATCAACACCAGGGATACAGCTGCAGACAGGATGATCTGGATGAACATACCGGGGAATGATATCCCGAGGGAAAATCTTATATTGCCTAAGATCATTCCCACCAGCTCGATAGTGGCTCCTACAGCAAATGCGATATACCAGGCGTAATCGACCTTAAGTCTTCTGATAAACCATACCGTAACCGTTGCGACCAGCATGACAACAGCCATGGTCAAAAGCTCCCTGTTGCCTACAAACTGACTCACGGTATCACTCATCTTGCTGACCAGCGAATCCTTCTCATCCATGGTGGAAAGGTTGACAGCGTTGTCTTTTACACCTTTCAGGAAATAATAGATCACTGTACCGCACACCACCGGGATCCCCGACGAAGGGCTTTTGTCCATATATCCCGCCACAAAAGGCATAACGCAGGGAATATTCCAAATATATGCCACCGGCGTAAGCACTGCAAAGTATCCTCTGCCGGGTGTAAATCTGAAGTATATGAGATACATCACTACGAAGATACAGGCACCAACCGCTGCCACCGCAGGGCTCAGCGCAAAAAGATGCATGAGCACAAATACCGCCGCAGCCAATGAGATGAAATCCACCGGCAAAAGCGCTGCCACCAGTGACAGAACCAGAACGAGAGTCACCGAATTCAGTCTCTCCATGTACCCGATCTCGTTGTTTATGCAATTAAAGATCACAAATGCCGCAATGGCTTTCACAACCCCGAGGACATAAACCTCGTAAACACCTGCGAAGGCTTTCAGCCTGTCCCGCAGTTCGATCATAGCAGTCATGACCACTCCTTTCGACCTTTACATCTTTTTGAGCAGCTTCAGGTTTTTATGATAGCGACGACCTTCCCGTCTGGCCTTAGTGTATGTGATAGCCGAGTAGATATACACCAACAGCAGGTATATCAGCAGTACCACGCCGTATCTTCCAACCACCAGCATTACGAAAGCTCCGTAATCCATGGTGTTGAGAGAACTTAAGATATCCTCCATATGGGACAGCATCCACAGTCCCATGATGATACCGTAACACAGCGTTACAGCCACAAACCCTTTCAGAAGCTGAAGGCTGATGTAATCCGAGCGGAAGTACTTGAGTATGGAAAAGACCCTTTTACCGCTCTGATCTTCATATGTTTGCAGTTTTGTCATCAAAATGACTTTTTCTTCATTGATCATTGCGCGACCTCCGGTCAGCGAAGATAATGCATGCCGAGATTGCTGCCACCGGCTCTTCCGGAATTCCCCGAAGACGACCCTCCGGTTTTGGATGTAAGCCTCTCGAGATTATTACCCAGCTTGTTTTTGCATTCTTCGCAGAAACGTCCCGTCCTGATGACAGCTCCGCAGTGTTCACAGTGGAACACTATGGGCGAATCGGCGGACAATATCAGCCTTTCCTCTCTGATCCACTGGTTTATAAGCTTTTGAGAGATACCTGTGGCCTCAGAAACCTCATCCATGGTAGCTCCCCTGTTGTCATTTATGTACTTTTTAACCTCCTGGAACTGTTCTTCTCTCTTTTTCTTGCAGGCATCACATATAGCCACTCCCGATATGTAAGTAAAAATCTTCCCGCAGGCTCTGCATGCACGTGCTTCCATAAGACAATCCTCCCTACTATTAATGTAATGGCACGATTCGTAAACGAATCCTGCCCTATCGGTCGGAACCATTACAAATCATGACTTCGTCATGATGGTTCCTTCCTACTATTAATGTAATGGCACGATTCGTAAACGAATCCTGCCCTATCGGTCGGAACCATTACAAATACACAAAAAATATATGTTGGCCGCTCCGGCCATAACAGATGCCGCCGCATCCATGGTGGCACCCGTTGTATAAATATCATCCACCAACAGTATATTCATCTTATCTGATTTTACTCCACTTTGCTTCAATATAAAAGCATTTTTTAAATTATTTATCCTGTCTGTGCGCGAAAGCCCTTTTTGCGGGCTTGTGTACCTGTCCCTCAGGAGAAGATCCTTTTCAAGTTTTAACCCGAAAGCATCCGCAAGCGCCTTACCGAACACCAGAGACTGATTATAACCTCTTTTTCTCTGTTTGTCCGGATGAAGCGGGATCGGGACCACCGCATCAATCTTCTTACTCAACAGCCAGTCTCTGCATTCCCCGCTCATACCGGACACAAAAAATTCCGCCAGATCCCGTCTGTTAGAATACTTAAACCGGTACATAAGAGCCTTCATATCACCGTCGTACTCGTATATGGACCTGCCTTCGGTAAAACTGTGTTCATACTGCATACAGTCCCCGCAATACTCTCTTGTTTCATCGTCAAGCCCCCGCCCGCATTTTTTGCATAGCGGTTCTTTGGCACATTTGATCCTGTCTTTACACCCGGAACATAATACCGCTGCCCCTGTTATCGTCTCCCCGTCGGAAAACCACTGTGGTCTCACCGCTCCGCAGACCGGGCATTTATCCGGAAAAAGCAACTTTTTAAATATCATATATCGCCCGTCTCTCTCAACCTGTCGCGGAAGGCGCAATAACGCTTATCCTGCCTGTCATTTTCTATCATGTCGTCAAATACAGCTCGGCTGCCCACTATAGTCACGCATTTCTTGGCTCTGGTGACAGCGGTGTACAAAAGATTACGGTTTAATAAAACTGAAGGTCCCCTAAGCAGCGGTATCACCACCACCGGATATTCCGACCCCTGGGATTTGTGTATGGTGACCGCATATGCCAGCTCCAGCTCTTCAGTCAGTTTCAGGGGGTACTCCACCAGATGTCCGTCGTCAAACTCCACCGTCATGGTCTCCATAAAATTATCGATAATGCGGATGATCCCAACATCGCCGTTGAACACGCCCATGCCACAGTCCACGGCGATATTGAGCCTTCCCCTGACTTCCCACTCCAGCTGATAATTGTTTTTGATCTGCATCACCTTGTCTCCCTCCCGAAAGACACCACCCGCAAATCTCAAACTCTCCGCCTTCGAAGGATCCGGCGGATTCAGCACCTCCTGAAGCCTGGTGTTCAGCATTTCAACCCCCAGCGCTCCCTTTCTGGTGGGGACCAGTACCTGTATATCAAAAGGATCGCAGCCGAACTGCGGAGGAAGTTTTCTGGTGATCAGATCCATGACGACCCTGGTCACCGTCTCCGTATCTCCCCTCTCCAGAAAGAAGAAATCATTTGACTTATTGTCGCAAACGATATGCTCACCTTTGTTGATCTTATGAGCATTCACCACTATATCACTCTCACCGGCCTGCCTGAATATCTCATTGAGCTCCACGACCGTGAACATGCCTGATGCTATGATATCCGACAGTACCGTACCGGGACCGACACTGGGGAGCTGATCCACATCCCCCACCAGTATCAGGGAAGTTCCGCTCCTGACAGCACGCAGAAGAGAATTCATCAGGAAAATATCCACCATGGACATTTCATCCACTATGACATACTCCGCATCCAGGGGATTGTCTTCGTCGCGGCCCATGAAAACCTCATCATCCTCCACTCCTCCGGTCTGTTCCAAAAGTCTGTGTATGGTAGACGCTTCCCTTCCTGTGGTCTCCTTCATGCGCTTTGCCGCTCTGCCGGTGGGCGCACACAACGCATACTCCCTGCCCTCTATCTCAAGATATTCTATTATGGAATTCAACGTCGTGGTCTTTCCTGTACCGGGACCGCCGGTTATGACCAGGACTCCTTTGGATGCCGCCAGACGTATGGCCTCTTTTTGCTTTTCTGCCAGCTCAATGTCCGTGTTCTTCATGATCTCAGAGATTATGACCTCAACGCTCTTCGGATCAGGCTTTCGGTCAACGTTGAGGCAGTTCAGCATATATGCGGACGAGCTCTCAACCTTATAAACACCTGCCAGAAACACCTGCTTCGTCTCAGCTGTCTTTTTGATGATGATGCGCCTGTCCACGGACAGCTCCATTATGCCATGTTCCGCCAATTCCTCCGAAACATTCATAAGACTCGCCGCCCTGTCTTTCAACAGACCATAGGGCAGGTAAGTATGCCCTTCTGCCGAAGCCTCCGAAAGGCAGTACAAAATCCCGCATTTTACCCTTTCCCCCGAATATGGCGGAATGCCTGCTGACATTGCGATATTATCGGCTATCTTAAAGCCGACACCCTTTATATCCTCGGCAAGCTTGTATGGATTATTTTTCATGATATCATACAGCCTGTCACCGTAGAACTCATATATCTTCACCGAGAGGTTCATAGAGATCGAATACTTTTGCAAAAAAGTCATAGCCCGTCTGACAGACCGCTTTTCTTCGGCATTCTGCGCTATCTCCATTGCCTTTCTCTCACTGATGCCCCTGATCTCGGCAAGCCTCTCCGGCTCCTCATCTATTATCCGGAATGTCTCATCACCGAATTTTTTGACGATCCTGGCTGCCAGCGCAGGTCCCACTCCTTTTATGGCTCCCCCCGCAAGATACCTTTCTATGGACTCGGCATCCTCCGGCTCCCTCTCGGAATAGGTACTCACCTTAAACTGTTCGCCATAGCTTGCGTGTTCCACCATCTCACCGTTAAAATCGGCAAAAAGTCCCTCAGACAGTCCGGGCATGATCCCTACCACTGTAAGTTCCCCGTCGTCGCAGTCTATCGTAGCGACTGTATAGCCATTCTCCTCGTTTCTAAACAATATTCTGTTGACGCTGCCATGTATATTTTCCATGATAATAAACACCTGAAATATTCTGATTTTTCACTCGTTGTCACAATCGGGCAGGTTGACCTTTTGCCCGGTCACACTCCGCCTCGTTGTCACATAGAGAAAGCTGCATATATCATAACATATACGCAGCTTTCTTACAAATCCTTTGATATTGATCAGATGTCCAACCGGATTCCCACATCCTGTATGCCTTCCACCTCATTGATCTTTGTCTCTTCTTCTCTGATGACCTCCGCATCCGCAGCCTCTGCATCCACCGGAGATATGCCTATATTCCTGGCCATCTGTTCTACCATCTCGGCAGTGAACCTCCCGCCGCTCTGTTCTATCAACTCATCAGCAAGCTTTGAATTCAGCGTGGACATAAAATAGTCTGTCAACTTGGATACGGAATTATCGGTACCTTCCTCGTCACTTTTCATGCTGTCTTCAACCGTCTCCAGCATTTTTTCCACAAAGTATTTTTCAAATTGCCTGACCGCATCTTCCATCTCAGCTTTCGACGAAGCTTTTCCCACGGAAGACAGTCCTCCGCTGACGTTTTCAGCCGCCGATGCAGCTCTCGCCTGTGTAGACAACGACTGTATGTAGGAAGAATCAAAATTAATTGCCATATTCCGCCTCCTTTCATTACGATGGTCGGCTATTCAGATCAACTCTTCAGCTGATTTGCGGTTGCCAGCATATCATCAGCTGTCTGAATCGCCTTGGAATTAAGCTCGTACGCGCGCTGCGCAATGATAAGGTTTACCATTTCATCCGCAACATTGACGTTTGATGACTCCAGATATCCCTGATGAACAGAGCTTCTCTTAAGCTGCGGATTTGTCCACTCATTAAGAGGCTCTCCGCTGGCATCCGACTCGGTAAAATACGTTCCGGAAATATTATTGAGACCGGCGGGATTATTGAACTGCCACGTACCTATGGTCATATTGAGATCGTGGTAATTGCCCTCGGCATCCTTATAGCCTATCTCCCCGCGGCTTGAGACCATCACGTTATTGGCATCAACGCCTTCCGGCAGCACTATAGGATTTCCTGTGGTATCCAAAACAGCGTAGCCCTCCGCCGATGACAGCTGCAGCCCGTCAGGACTCAGCGCCCATGTAAAATCACCGTTTCTGGTAAAATACATCTCGTTGTCAAGTCCTCTGACAGAGAACATTCCATCGCCCTCGATGGCAAAAGCAGTATTGCTGTCGCTGGCTGTCAGCTCTCCCTGTGAGAAGCTTGATGTTATGGATGCAACCCTTGTACCCAGTCCGACCTGTGCCGATATGGGTTTCTGCTCTCCGTTTGCTGTTGTGGTCTTCGCCTGCAGGTTCTGATAGAGCAGGGATTTGAATTCCGCCTTGTCCGAACGAAAACCTACAGTATTAACATTTGCTATATTATTGGATATGGTATCTACATTAGTCTGCTGAGCCAGCATTCCGCTTGCTGCGCTCCAAAGTGCTCTCATCATAGGCTTTTTCCTCTGTTATCTTTCTGATGAAACCGTAAAATACTACAAAAATCAGATCCTTCCCACGGTATTGACTGCGCTGTCCGCCATGGAATCCATTGTCCTGATAACTCTCTGATTGGCGTCATATGCTCTCTGTATGGTGATCATGCTGACCATCTCCGTCACAACATTCACATTTGATGCCTCGATATAACCCTGTTCAACCTTGGCAGTCGATTCCATAACCGTGGCGCCTTCCACAGGAAGATACAGGTTTTCTCCGTACTTGGACAGAAAATCATAGTTTTCAAAATCCGCCACGCCAAGACGTCCGATATTCTCGCCGTCCTGGGTTATATAGCCCTTCTGGTCGATCTTAAAGGGCAGGTTTGGATCCAGCCTTATAAAATTGGCTTCCGAGGGATCCCTGTTCATGGCACCGTTCATATTGAGTATGTAATCCCCATCCTTGGTCACGAGAAAACCTTCCCTTGTAACGGAAAAAGCACCGTCCCTCGTATACATACAGCTTGTCTCGCCCTGCTTGGACGTATATGACACTGCAAAAAAGCCATTACCGTCCAAAGCCACGTCATACTGACTGTCCGTGACCTGAAAACTGCCCTGGCTCCAATCCGTATATGTCTCTCCGATCTTAACACCCAGATTCGCATCTCCCAGATGCCTGTGAAGTCCGTATGTAGACTGATCCTTGATCTTCACAGCCAGACGATCATCGAATGACTGTGCTGTCGCCGCTTCCTTCTTATATCCGTTGGTGTCGGCGTTGGCCAGATTGTTGGTCATGACATCGAGACGGTTCATCTCGTTTACCATGCCGGTCCAACCTGTGTATAAGCCCTTCAGCATAAATGTACCTCCGCAGTTCCTGCAAAAATACATCCCTGTATGCCTAAAAACCGCCTCCCTGCGGTTTTTTATCCTCTTCTGACATGAGGTTAAACAACCTCACTTTTTTTATCGGCTTTTTTGCAGTAATCTTTACATTTCTTTTCAATTTTGTCTCACTATTCGAAGCCACTTTACGTGCATTCTGCAGACTCGCCCCGGTGTCTCTGCTCTGCCGGGCTTTACTGCCGCTATCGCTGTCGCCTGCACCGTGTCGTTTCTATATCATATTTTATATTTTCGTTATGCAAAAGACAACATCTTTTTTCATGAAGATACGACTGTCTGTGCCCGTCTCATAAAAAAACAGCAACCGTCAAAAGACAGCTGCTGTAATATGATCTGTATATTTTACTCTCCGCGCTTTCCGGCCAGAAAATCCACAAAGCGTCCCGTTCCGATCGCAACACACTGCATTGCATCCTCTGCGGTCATACAGTTGATACCTGTACGGTCACTTATGAGTTCCTCAAGACCTCTTAAAAGCGCTCCGCCTCCGGTCAGAACAACACCTCTCTCTGCCACATCTGCTGCAAGCTCCGGCGGAGTTTTCTCCAGAACACCGTGAATTGCTTCTATTATGCGCCCTGTAGCCTCACGGAGTGCTTCCTCGGTCTCATCGCTGGTAACCGTAACAGTCTTGGGAAGACCTGTCACAAGGTTTCGACCTCTGACATCCATCTCAAGATTCTCTGCCAGCGGGAAACATGTACCGATCTTTATCTTAACATCCTCTGCGGTCCTCTCACCTATCAGAAGATTATGTTTTTTTCTCATATAACGCACGATAGCATCGTCAAAATCATCTCCGGCGATCTTGACAGATGCGCTGACAACAGAGCCTCCCAGAGAGATCACCGCTATATCCGCGGTACCGCCGCCTATATCCACTATCATATTGCCGCAGGGCTTTGATATATCAATGCCCGCGCCTATTGCAGCCGCAATGGGTTCCTCTATGATCTGAACCTCTCTGGCTCCCGCCTCATATGTGGCATCCTCTACCGCCTTTTTCTCAACCTCGGTAACTCCGCTGGGTACACACACCGCAATGCGGGGTTTTCTTAAAGATCTGCGTCCAACGGATTTCTGTATAAAATACTGTATCATCTTCTCAGTAACTGTGTAATCCGATATAACGCCCTGTCTCAAGGGACGGACTGCCACAATATTGCCCGGTGTACGACCCAGCATGAGTCTCGCATCTTCACCTATGGCCACTATCTTGTTGGATGTGCGGTCAAAAGCTACCACCGAAGGCTCTTTCAGCACGACACCCTTTCCGTTAACATATACCAAAATACTCGCGGTACCGAGATCGATACCTATATCTGTTCCTGCCATACAAAAAACTCCTTAATAAATTTGTTCAAAAAAACGAAACATAATGCGGATAACAGGACTTGAACCTGCACGCCAATGGTGGCACAAGAACCTAAATCTTGCGTGTCTGCCAGTTTCACCATATCCGCAAAAAAATCTATTCCTTATAATTGCTTAAGAGCGTGATCTTCGGCCAGTATTTGACAACTGCCTTTCCCAGGATCTGTGAATCCTTCACAAAAGTATATTCATTCCAGGCTTCTGCCACGGAAGGCGCCAGCCCCGCATCGAATGCTTCCTCTGCCCAGAATCTTGCATCCAGTGAAATATTTCGATTGTCTCCAAGACAGAGATAACAATTCTCCGGCACATCAAAAACATAACCGTCATTGTCATGTTTCCACTTTTCCGGAAGGTACTCTTCCTTTAACGGAATGTCCGAACCGTCGATATAAATCTTGCCGTTATCGATCTCCACATGTTCACCGGGAAGTCCGATGATACGCTTGATGTAATTCTCAGTCTCATCTACGGGATATTTGAAGATCACAACATCGAATCTCTCCGGCTCGGCAAAAACATATGAAAGCCTGAAACCGAAAAGTCTGTCTCCGGGATGGATCAGGTTTTCCATCGATCCGGAAGGTACTGTGGCATTTATGAGAATCACCTTGGTGACAAACAAAGACAGCAGTAATGCCGCAACGATCACTTCAACCCAGCTTAATATCTCACGGATCACAGTCTTTTTGAAATCCGCGGTCTCACTGCCTTCACCGCTCTTTGCTCCGTCAGCGCCCGCTGATGCCGTTTTTTCTACGGAAATATCCTCATACTCCGTATTATCTTTATTTTCAAGATTATCCATATTACCTTTTTATCCTATCGATATATCTCCGGCGTCTTCCAAACTGCCGCCGATTTTGTAATATAACACACAATCAGTCAGTATTCAAGAAAAGATTACATCAAGATCTGTTCAGTATCTCTAAAAAGCGACGTGTATTGTCAGCAGCATCTCCCACAAACACACTGCTGCCGCTGACTATCACATTGGCTCCTGCCTCAAGTACCTTTTCAACATTATCCAGAGTAATACCGCCGTCAACCTCTATATCGGTATCCAGTCCTTTCTCACGGATCATTGATCTCAACTTCGACACCTTTTCCAAAGTGTAATCTATGATCTTCTGACCGCCAAAACCCGGATTCACCGTCATGATCAGTATCATATCAGCCATGTGCAAGACATTTTCCACCATACACAGCGGTGTCGCGGGATTTAAAGCAACTCCGGCTTTAAGTCCCAAAGCTTTGATCTCCCGTATCACCTGGTCAAGATGTGTGGCTGCCTCCGCATGAACAGTTAAGATGTCTGCCCCCGCCTTCGCGAATTCTCCGATATAACGTGAAGGATCATCTATCATCAGATGCACATCCAGAGTCTTATCAGTACACTTTCTGATAGAACTCAAAACCGGTATCCCCATGGAAATGTTGGGCACAAAACATCCGTCCATAACATCATAATGAATATATTGAACTCCTGCCCTGTCAACCTCCCCTATCTGTTCTCCCAGTCTCGCAAAATCTGCCGCCAGAAGCGACGCGGACAAATAATTCATGATATGCCTCCCCGGAGATACCCTTTATGAGCTTATCCCCGCTCCATAACCTACTTCTTTTATGTTCTCATCAGGACAACTGTAACTGCACCCGCTGGTGATGCCGTTATTAACACCGCACACCCCTCCTGCATAGGAAGTCGGCGCATTCTCAGTAGCACCCATATTGATGTTCATCTTACCGTTGAAGATAGCCTCCGAGATAACAGCGCCCTCGGGGTTCTCTCCCGCAATACCACCCACATAGGCATAAGATCCGCTCTCGGCCGTAGATGACATAGTGATGCTGACACCGATATCAACCTTTGCACTGCATCTGTATATCTGACCGTCATTCTCAGCCACAACTCCACCGACTCTGGCAGTCACTATGGAAACCAGCGAACTGAGAGTCATCTTGATGTCCCCCGTACATTCACATCCGGTGATACTGCCGTAATTGGTAGCGGCTATCAGACCGCCCTTCAGGTTGTTGGTCTTTGTGATGCTGATAGTGGCGTCTACACTGCAATTCTCTATCGTGCCGTAATTGTGTACGGCAATGGCTGCGCCGCCACCGCTTATCAGCGTATCCGACAGGGTAATGCCCGAAACACACCCGGTCTCACCGATATAACCGAACAGCGACTTTGAGGACATATAATTGGCGATGGCAAAACGCTGAGCCCCCACGGTTCCGCTGACATTTCCGCGAAGACCTGCCGCAGTCGGGAAAAGCTCGCCCACTTCCGCATTACCGTTCAGATCTATATCTGAATACTGTCTGAAACAGACCCCTTCATCATCATATTGAGGTATCAGTGAAAGCTCTGCCGCATTACCGAAAAGGAAAGGTTTCTCGGCACTGCCGTCACCACCCTTAAAAGGTGACGCCTGCATAATGCGATAGAACTTGTCCAGCTTTGCATTCACTCCTGTTGCCGCCACCGCAACCGTATATCTTCCGTCATAAGGATTACCTGCACTGTCCGTACCATCCCATGTTACGGGTACTAATGTATTCGCAGATACCTTACCCACATAGATCGTCTTAAGCTTCAGACCGCTCTCAGAGTATATTTCCACGCTGCAGTCATCGACAGGACCGCTCATCGAAACCCCCACACTCATCGTGTTCTCGGTCGGAATAAAAAACTTTGCGCCGGTGGATATCACAGGCTCTTCAATACTGGCGACAACCGGCACCGATTTAACCTTTACCTTCAGTACACAGGTCTCGCTGTTCATGGTGTTTGAAAATACAACCTTTGTAGATCCGACCTTTTTGGGCGTTACTGTCACAGCAAGATCATCCCCTATCCAGTCTCCCAAGGTCACCGTACAGATGTCGGTATTCGCAACCTTTGATCTTATGCTGCCGTCATCCGTCAAAAGTGTCAGTGTCACTGTCTTATCGTCAGTCACATCCACCTTGCTGTCACTTATAAAGAATGTTCTCACCTTTACTTTTGCGGTGAGGCTTTTCTTGCCGAATGTCGCGGTTATCCTGGCATTGCCGGAGCTTATCCCCTTGACCACGCCCTTCTTGGAGACCTTGGCTATGGCCGGATCCGAGCTCTTCCATTTTATCTTTTTGGATGTTCCCGAAACCGAGAAACCCACTTTTTTGCCAACTCCGACGGTGGCCGTTGTCTTATCTAAGGTCACTTCCGCCCCGGCGTTGGTAAGTCCCACTCCCGCTAATATGAAGATCATAAGAAAAGCTGCGCAAATAACGGATCTGCAGCGTCCTCTTTTATCCATTAAACATATCCCCCAAAATCTGTCGGCAAACAGTCGCCGAGTGAACGGCAACTGCAAATATACTGCCTGTTATCAATGTTTTCCACAAAATATCAGCCTTCCTCCAGCAGACGGTTCATGGCTGCGATAAGAGCATCGATGGATGCACGGATGATATCAGGATCAATTCCTATGCCAAAGAACTGCTTACCGGCATCATTTTGTATGCCAACATATGCTATGGCGCTAGAATCCGAACCGTCATTTAAAGCATGCTCCTCATAGCACATAACCTGGAATGATTTGCCGAATTTCTCCTTAAATGTATTGGATACCGCATCCAGTCGACCGTTTCCAAAGGATTCCACCAGTGTTTTGGTGTCACCCTCCACAATATTCACCGTTGCTGTATAGCCGTTGTTCTCCTGACGGAAATGACAACCCTTCACATCAAACACAGGTGTGTAATTCTGATATCTCTTCAGGAAGATATCGTAAATCTGTGCCGCATTAAGCTCTGCATGAGCCTTGTCCGATGCGTCCTTGACCGTATATCCGAGATCGGCGCGCATCTTGTACGGTATCTTGAGACCGTAACTCTGCTCCATGATGTAGGCAACTCCGCCTTTTCCGGACTGGCTGTTGATACGGATGACATCCGAATCGTAGGTACGGCCCACGTCCTCCGGATTGATGGGAAGATACGGAACGCTCCAGTGATCCGGATCATTCTCCTCCCTGTATTTCATGCCCTTTGCAATGGCATCCTGATGGCTGCCGGAGAATGCGGCGAATACCAGCTTGCCGCAATACGGATGCCTGTCATGTATCTTCATCTGTGTAAGGCGTTCATATGTCTCTGCAAGCTTCGGCATGTTCGAGAGATCAAGCTCAGGATCCACACCCTGCATGTACATGTTCATGCCCAATACCATGATATCAACATTACCGGTTCTCTCACCGTTTCCGAAGAGAGTTCCCTCTATCCTGTCGGCTCCTGCCAGTATGCCAAGCTCCGCATCGGATATGCCGCAACCTCTGTCATTGTGCGGATGAAGAGACACTATCACGTTCTCTCTCTTGTACAGGTGCTTGCACATATACTCGATCTGACTTGCATAAACATGGGGCATTGAAAGCTCCACGGTACTGGGCAGGTTGATGATGGGCTTGAAATCCTCCCCGGGCTCCCAAACTTTGAGAACCGCATTACATACGTCAAGAGCGTAATCCACCTCCGTGCCGGTAAAGCTCTCGGGCGAGTACTCAAAGATGTAATTGCCGCCGTCCTCCTGTGCAAGCTCCTTGAGAAGCTTTGCGCCGTCTATGGCGATCTGCTTTACCTCCTCTTTGGACATCTTGAAGACCTGCTCTCTCTGAGCGTAGGATGTGGAATTATAAACATGAACAATGGCTCTCGGTGCACCTTTTACAGCTTCAAAGGTACGTCTTATGATATGTTCCCTGGCCTGTGTCAGCACCTGAATTGTAACATCATCAGGAATCATGTTCTCCTCGATCAGGGTGCGCACAAGCTTAAACTCCGTCTCGGATGCAGCCGGAAATCCCACTTCTATCTGCTTGAATCCCATATCTGTGAGCAGCTTAAAGAACTCCAGCTTCTCCTCAAGACTCATAGGCTCTATCAGCGCCTGATTTCCGTCCCTTAAGTCTACCGAGCACCATAGCGGTGCCTTGGTAATATATTCCTTCTTAGCCCAGTCGAGGCACTCCTCGGGGGGCATAAAATAATTACGCATATACTGTCTGTGATCAAACATGCCGGTCGCTCCTTTCAGTTTCTTGAATACATTTCAAAACAGTATCATAACACAGAATCATAATAGTTGCAAACACAAAAAACCACCGATCATACAGCCTGAAGTTTTCGGGTTCTGAATATATAATAGACAGTCATGACCACCATGCACAGTATCCAGCTCAGCGGATAGCAGTATATTATCTTATCCAGAGACCCGGCCTTTCCGAAAGCGAAGACCCAGCGCAGTC